>OHAD01001076.1_pt1 | contig 28010 bp, 28 predicted proteins | sample 1577011 | NCBI WGS metagenome assembly OHAD01 (sample SAMEA3541510, study PRJEB24748) | human gut metagenome | biome: human gut; feature: human-associated habitat; material: faeces | place: China | collected 2012 | reverse complement strand
CACGCTCCGCCTTCTCGACCTTGAGGTCAAGGAAGTGCCGGAAATGCCCGATCCCGCGATCTCTGTGCAGGATATGAAGGACTACGGCTACGCATGGGCTGGCGTTCTTCCCGCCGGTCAGGAGGCGGCAGAGAAGGCTTTGGAGATGGGCTGCGAGGTTTACCGTCTCTATTCCGATAACACCGAGGGCTTGTGCGTAGATGCCAAAGAGATTGCCGATCATGCGGCAAAGGGCGGAATGCTTGGTATCAGCAAGGAAAGCTGGATGGCGGCACTTGAGAAGGAAAACTACCTCAAGGCGGCAGAGATGTCGATGGAGGATGACTACGGCATGATTGACGGGATCATCAACAACGGTCCGAAGGAAGACAAGACCCTTGATGCCAAAGCTCCCGAAAGGGGCGAGAAGTCCTCCATCATGGACAGGCTCAAGTCCGCAAAGGCTGAAAAGCAGAAGGAATGCTGCCCTCCCCAAAAGCACAAAGGAGAGATTGAGCTGTGAGCAGAAGTCAGAAATGGCGGCAGGAGTGGTCGTTCTTCATAGGAGACAGCGGACGCCGGAAGTATAACCGCTTCTGCGTCCGCTGCGTCCATGACTGCAAGCAGAGCTTTCGGGCGAATCTCATCTCCTGTCCGGGCTTTTTCCGGAAGGAGCAGCTGCGTGGACAATTAGAGGTCAAAAAAGCCTATGATTGCAAGCCTCAGAACGACGAGAAATGACCGCCCCGTGTGATTATATTCCCCGCACAGTTTCGGCAATAGAGCGAGAATAGGTGTCGATTCCGGCACTTATTCAAATACCCACAAAACGAACGAAGAGCCTCTGTCGATGCCCGGTTTGGGTATCGGCAGAGGCTCTTTTTTTGTATCTTTTCTGTAAATACCGTCGAAAATCACACGCTAATACACAGCGTCGCTATTAGCGTTTCTGTATAACTATGCCTCTAACCCATATAATTGTTATGAGCGTTATAGAAAAGGTGTAGGTACGCGCTATGATTGACAAACGAATAGGTAAACGAGTAAAACAATGCCGGGAACGCCTCGGAATCTCGCAAGAAGAGCTTGCGGAAAAGACCGGGCTGACTGCAAATTATATTTCTACGGTTGAACGTGGTATGTCGTTTCCTCGCTGTGAAAAATTGATCATTCTTCTCAATGGGCTTGAGGTTTCGGCAGACGCGATTTTCTGTGACGTCCTGGAGCATTCGACAAGCTATAAATCGTCTGAACTCTCGGAGAAACTTGCTTCGTTGTCTCCGCAAGCGCAGAAGCGCATTTTGCAGATGGTTGAGCTGATGATCCAGCAGGAAACGGCAGATAATGGATGAATCCGTCATGGGCTGTGTGATTTTTTCACGCAGCCTTTTTTCTTCCCTTATTTCGACAGAATATTTCATATCTCTGTGCTATACTATGTATTAGAGACATAGAAGCTGCCTCTAATACATAGTCAGGAGATGAAAAAGAAAATGAAGACCTGTGCTTTTACCGGGCATCGTCCGCAAAATCTCCCGTTTGGTTTCAATGAGGAAGACGAACGCTGCATAGACCTCAAAAAAGCTCTCAGGGAGCAAATCATCAATCTCATCGAGAATGAAGGCGTCACACACTTCATATCCGGAATGGCAATCGGTGTAGATATGTATGCCGCCGAGATCGTGCTGGGGCTGAAAGCATCCTATCTGGGAATTACGCTTGAAAGCGCCATCCCATGCGAAAGCCAAGCCGCAAAGTGGTCAGAAGCTCTAAGAGATCGGTATTTCGACATTGCGTCCAAGTGCGACAAGGAAACGCTGATTCAAACCCATTACACGCCCGATTGCATGGACAAGCGCAACCGTTATATGGTTGATCATGCGGATGTCCTGATCGCGGTTTGGGATGGAAGCCCCAGCGGAACCGGAAAGACCGTCAGATATGCTCATCAGCAAGGCAAATCTGTTACGATCATTGACCCGGTTTCCCTTGATGTCACACAAGAATAAGGCGAATAATTTCCCCTCTGAATCAAGCATTGTGAAAACCGTGAATTTACTTACGATGATGAATACACATTGCACTGAACAGTGATTATTGGAAACGTGTACGGTATGTGCTGTCCCGTGAACTTCTCCACAGAACGCACTGAGTTTTCGCGGCTTCGCAAAATGGAAAGTGCCACTCCATGAACAGTCCCTCGTCGGGAGAAAATTAAATCGCTGGAAACGGGAATGCCCCCGGCACTGTGCATCTGGCACAGCGCCGGGGGCTTTTTTTCATCACAGGAGGTCATTCAGAAGATTCATGCACTTAACCTTCTGTTGGAGATTTGCACTCCCGTACACATTCAGGGTAAAGGATACGTTCTTATGTCCGAGAATTTCAGAAAGAGACTTTATATCAAACTCCGGTATCTCGATTGCTCTAACTGCGAATGTATGCCGGATCTCATGAAACTTCACTTTCTCCAATCCGTTCCGCTTCAAGAAACGTGTGAAGAATTGCCGATATGTTCTCGGCTCGGTTGGCTTTGTCTTGCCCGTGAGAAAATAGTGATTCGGGTTTTCCGTGTAAAACTTCTTGATGATGTTCATGAGAAGGGACGGAACAGGAATCGTTCGAGCGGAGGTCTTCGTTTTCGGCGGTCCTATATGAAGATACGATTCTCCCTTTTTCTTGTCGTAGATACGCTGGACGGTTTTGTTGATGCTGATGGTCTTGTCCGTCAGCGAAATGTCCCTCATCTGCAAGCCGCACAGCTCTCCTATCCGGACTCCGGTAAACAATGCAATCAAAATCCCTGCTGTCTTCCGATTTAAGTCCATGTAGATACACTGAATTAGAGCTTGCTCTTGATCTTTTGAGAGAGAAACCACTTTCTTGATACCAAGCTCTTTTGGGTATTCAATTAGGTCCCAGTTCAGGAGTGGAATAGCCCGTTCCTTGTAGGCATACTCCATTGATAACCGGAGAACGAGGATAACATCCCTTATCGTCTTCACGGTAAGCCCTCCGGTCTTATCCAAGCGTCCAGCATTGTAGAGATACGAAATGTAGCTCTGGATGTCCGCTTCGGTGATGCTGCCAATCTTGCGCTTGCCGAAATATGGAATCAGGTGATTTTCGGTAATCAGCGTAAAGCTGGCGTGGGTTGACGGCGTGATCATGGGCTTCTTTTGATTTAGCCATGTGTTCACAAGCGTCTTGAATTGTGTATTGTTAGTCATAATGACCACCTCCACGAACATTATCCGGTGGAGGGATAATCAGGGCATTAACACCCTCAAGTAACGGTCTTGAGAAGCGTCCGAAGCTCCGCTTTCCGGGCTTCGATGAGCCGTACAAACAATGTCGTATAGGTGATATTTACGCAGAAAGAAGTCAGCGAGGGGCTTCTGACATGGAACTGCTTTCTGTCACGATGAACGATGGCGTTATGCCTCGCTCAGAGATTGAAGGCAAAGACAACTCAAGTGAAGACAAAAGCAATTATAAGGTTGTTCTAACAGGAGATATGGTCTATAACTCCATGAGAATGTGGCAAGGAGCGAACGGCATCTCTCCGTGTGATGGTATAGTTAGTCCTGCATACACAGTTCTAATGCCTAAAATCCCGATTAGTAATGGATATTTTGCAGCTTTCTTCAAAAGCCCTAACCTGATCAATGAATTTAGAAAGAACTCTCAAGGCATGACCTCTGATACATGGAACTTGAAGTATCCTCAGATTGAAACAATCAAGGTCTGCATACCGGCTCTCTCAGAACAAAACCGGGTAGCAGATATGCTCCGTACACTTGAGCGGAGGATTGCAAAACAGGCACAGCTTGTCGATAACCTCAAGAAGTATAAAAGAGGATTGCTTTCCCGCGAATTTGGGCAACAAGAAAATGGCGATCTAAACAATAGATATGTTGGGAAACTCAAAGATTACTTTCATTTATCTTCTGGATCAACACCGAGCAGTACAAACAGGGCGTTTTACTCAGGCAATATTAGGTGGGTGTCCAGCGGAGAGCTGAAACCAAAGTATCTGTGTGAAACCAGCCAGCACATTTCATCCGAAGCTGTATCCAGTTGTAACCTTCGAGAGTATCCAGCAAATACGTTACTCGTAGCGATGTATGGGCTTGAAGCAGCCGGAGTGAGAGGAACTGCATCAATTCTAAGTGTTCCAGCAACCATAAGTCAGGCGTGTATGGCAATCCAACAAACCGGGGAAATAGACATTGAATACCTTTACTATTGGTACATCTACAATGGACAATGGATCGGCATACGAATTGCCCAGGGGACAAAACAGCAAAATCTTAGCACCGATACTTTAGGCAATCTGAGAATCCACGCACCGTCGTGCAGCAAACAAAAGAAAGTGTGTAAACTCCTATCTCAGATCGATTATCTTATTGAAAAAGAAGGTCAAAAAATTGATTTGCTTTCTTCTGCAAAAAGGGGATTGTTGCAGCAACTTTTTATATAAAGAGCTGCTGCAACAGAGCCTTTTGCATTGTACGCAAATACGTCAGCTCATTTTCGGCACTTTTGATTCTTGCGCCAACAGTCTCAAAAACTGAAATCATTTTGCACTGCGTGTTGTAGTCGGGGTAACTAATTTCTATCTTTGAAATCTCACTTGCCTGAATGTGAACGACGGACTTTCCCTGCGCAATCCGAGCAATTTGCCCGTTTACGATATGATTCAAAATATAACTCATAATCCGCCCGTCAATTTTTGAACTGCGGAATATGTTGAGGTCACCTGCGAGAATTATATCTGGCAGCATAACACACGCTGCGGTTGATATTTCTTCCGGTGTCTCACCGGAGGTGGGAATGATCACATCTCCAACATGGCTATAATATTGCTTTTCTGGTTGAGCTTTGGTTCTGCGTATAACCGAATTTATTACCTCATGGTATGTCGTGTACAATTCACCATATAGGATAAACGGAGTTCCATCAGGTGTTATGTCTGCTTTCGATAATGGTGCGCCTTTTGTAAATGAGCCTAAATCGCCAATCTTAGCCGTAGTCCATGTTGTTTCTTCAATACAACATGAATCAGGGGACAACAGTGTGCGAACGACACCTCTTTTATACTTCTTGAGAGCTTCTACTTTTTTTCGCTGAACATCAATTCGACGGTCAAGTATGGTTAGAAAATCAACGATTTTCTGTTGCTCACGCAAAGGAGGAAAAACTACCATCCCTGTTAGTACAAATGTATTATTGACCTTCATATCATGTTTTGCGCCAATATTAACCAGTGGCTTTAGAAACTTGTTAAGTCGAAGATCGTTCGAGAAATAGAAATCAACAAACCTCGGAACAACAGTTTTTAAGGGGTGGTACACAGCGTAAAGAGTGGACACTATACCGGGAACACCATTGTTGACTTTGATAATCCCATAAGGATTTGCTTTGAGGGGACTCTTTGTATATACAATGTCATCGGTTTCGACTACATGATAATCAGCAACACTTTCACCAGCGAAAGATCGTCCCTGAAACGCTATCTGATTAACAATACCATATTCCCCTGAGACGGAAAGAACATTCTCTTTTCCAAACTTTAATTGTTTATTGCGGTCGGTGTTTTCAACGAGATAATATAGTAGTTCTTTATGCTCCCACGGCTCATCGAAGCCCGGAAAGCGGAGCTTCGGGCGCTTCTCAAGACCGTTACTTGAGGTCTATTTTCAGACCTCATTTCGGTATGAACCAAAAGTAAAATCCCTTGCAGTAGCAGAGATTTTCCGCTATTGCAAGGGATTTCGTCTGTCATATAGCTGTTTCTGCTTTCTTGATCAGAAGTATAAAAGAGGATTGCTCAATCAAATTTTTTCTGCAATCTCGAAAGGTTCTCAGCGCAGAAAACTTCGTGAGCTTGTTCACGTTTCAGGAGGCAAAACGCCAAGTATGAGTAATTCGCTCTATTGGAACGGAGACATCGTTTGGATTTCCTCCAAAGACATGAAGAGTAGTAGAATTTCCGGTAGCGAGCTAAAGATAACAAATCTGGCGCTCAATGAGATGACGCTTTATCATCCGGGGACATTATTGTTGGTTGCGCGGAGTGGTATCTTGAAACATTCGCTGCCTCTCGCTATTCTCGAAGTAGATGCAACGATAAATCAGGACATCAAAGCATTGCAAGTACATGGTTGCAATGCATTCTACCTCTATTATGCAATTCTGTCGCAAGAGGACAATATCATTAGAACCCTTGTGAAAACCGGAACAACTGTACAAAGTCTCATGATGGATTCCTTCTTAAACATTGAAATACCAACGCCTAACATTGACCAGCAACAAAGCATAATCGACAAGCTGGCTAAACTCGAAAAGTATGTAGATGTTCAGGGAAAAGAACTATCGTTATTATCCCAAATGCGAAATGGCTTGTTGCAACAGCTCTTCATATAAAGAGCTGCCTCATATAGCCGTCTCTCGTTTTACTCAGAAGGTCAAGTGTTTTTTGGGTCGCTTGCAACCGTGCCTCCACCATATCAAGAATATCTGCATACAGAAGTTGTTTCACATGGCTGGGATACATAACAGGAATACCCATAAGCAAATCATCCGTCATAGATACTCGATCATGACGAACGCCTTGTGAGCCGTTATCATAGATGTACCTGTACCATGCGTCGCTCTTAAAATACCAAGCGAGATATGAAGGAGAAATATCTGCTTGCAGCACAAGACAGGTATATAGCGGCGAGATAATACCTTGCTCACTGAGAGTATATCTATTGAACGGTCCGTATGGCGCAGAATTTGACTTTCTCGGATTGTAAACAAAGTCTCCATTTTCGATGACATAGTAATTTGCTGTGTTTCCGTCCACTGCAATATCCTTGTCAAAGAAATCGCGCTGAGGAATTAGTCCGTATTCCGCAGAGTTGGTAATTACATTTTTTATTACTCCATCTGTGTTACGGCGCGAAACTTTTTTGAAAATATCACCCAGTCGAACACAAGTCCACTCTGTGCCATTCTGAGAAGGTAGTTGGCGAAAAATGCGCTGCATGACACCTCTTTTATACTTCTTGAGGGCATCTACAAGAGATTGCTGAGCGTCGATACGTCGATCCAAGGCAATGAGAAAGTCTGCAATCTTTCTTTGCTCGGCAGTATTCTCCGGCAGATAGTGTTTTGTGGCGAAGAACTCATCTGTCGGGACATTAAGCAATCCGTGATTTCTTGCTCCTTCTGCTGAAATCATATAGATTTCCTTGTACCATTTGAGAGAATCAAAGTACACCTTAATGAAATCTGTATCGTGCTTCTTGAGCGCAAAACAGATATATAATGTAGACAACGCTCCCATAGGATAGCGGTCTAACCGCTTTATTGAACCGAAGTCGTAACCTACGGAATAGCTCTTGTTATACGCATATTCGCCATTCCTCAAAAGGTAATATCCGCTCATGTCTTTGCTTGCAACGGTTTTGTTGAAGTAACTGATCTGATCGACAAGACCATCTTTCGAGGATATTGTCAGGGGTAGATCAGTTTCATTGTTGCTGTTTTTCCGTGTTACTCGTTCTGCAAAATCAGACAATTTCTCTGCTCTCCACGGCTCATCAAAGCCCGGAAAGCGGAGCTTCGGACGCTTCTCAAGACCGTTACTTGAGGATACATTTGCCATAATTATTTGCCCTCCACATCAAAGGGGAAATCCAGCCCCAGCTCATCAAAAAACGGTTTCAGTTCTGCATCAATATCCTTAATTTCAGATTGTAGCTTACGGATCTCAGCGGCAACTTCATTCAAGTCAATCTCAGGTTCCGGCTCAAAGGTATCAACATAGCGAGGAATGTTCAAGTTGAAGCCGTTTTCTTCAATCTCCTGCATGGTCGCAACATGAGCATATTTTTCGACATCCTGACGGCGCTCGTAGGTCTCAACAATCTTGTCAATGTCGCACTCACGAAGGATGTTCTGGTTCTTTCCGGCTTCAAAGTCGCTGGAAGCGTCGATGAAAAGAATGTTGTCAGAGTTACCGTTTCGCTCTCTCTTGAGAACAAGGACGCATACGGGGATGCCCGTACCAAAGAACAGATTTGCAGGCAAACCGATTACCGCGTCCAGAACATTTAATTTTTGAATGAGATGCTTGCGGATTACTTCCTCAGCAGCACCACGGAACAGGACGCCATGCGGCAGAAGAACGACGGCTCGTCCGTCCTCATCCATGTGGTAAACCATGTGCTGAACAAAGGCAAAGTCAGCCTTGCTCTTCGGAGCAAGTTTGCCATACTCATTGAAACGCTCGTCCTCCATGAAGTGCATATCGGCAGACCAGTTTGCAGAATAAGGCGGATTGGCAACCTGAACACGGAACTTCATGTCTCCGAAGTAGTCATGCTCTAAGGTATCACCGTTGTAGATGTTAAAGTTGCGATATGGGATTCCGCGCAGAATCATGTTCATTCTGGCGAGGTTATAAGTCGTGGAGGTCAATTCCTGTCCATAGTAGTTTCTCACATTGGCGTAGTTCTTGAGGCGCAGCAGCAGCGAACCAGAGCCACAAGTGGGGTCGGCTGCATCCTTGACATCCGTGAGACCGAGGCAAGCCAGACGGCAAAGCAATTCGGCAGGACCGGAGGGCGTATAGAACTCACCGGCTTTCTTGCCAGCAGTTGCAGCAAACTGACCGATCAGATATTCATAAGCGTTACCAAGAACGTCAATTTTGGTATCATCCACGCCGAAGTTGATTTCGTCCAGCGAAGCGATGATCTTTGCCATAACAGCACTTCTATCTTTGACAGTATGACCGAGCTTCGATGAATCGAGCTGCATATCAGAAAACAGTCCGTCAAAGTCCTCCTGAGAATCGTTTCCGATTGTGGACTCCATCAGCGCGTTGATTGCGCTCTGCAAGAACTCAATGTCGAAGGAACGGTTTTCTACCATCTTGACCATCTTGCGGAACAAATATTGTGGCTCGATGACATAGCCGAGATCGCGCAACGCCTCTTCGACAACAGCGGTCTTGTACTCTTCGTCTGCCCACGCCTCTTCATAACCGATACCGTCATCCTTGAGAAGATTCGCCATATACTTCTCTGTCCGGTCAGAAAGGTAGTAGTAGAAGATCATGCCCAAGATGTAGTTCTTGAACTCATACGCCTCCATGTTTCCGCGCAAGGCATTTGCCATTGCCCATAGCTTATTGCAAAGCTCCTTCTGATGAGCCTGAATCGAATTATCCATTTATCTCTCTCCTTATTGGTATTTCTCTGTGTGCTGTCGGATGAAATCAACGATCCGATTTACAAGGGAGCGTTTCTTCAAAAGCGGCAAGGGCTTCTCAATCCGATCTCGGATATTTCCTGCATCCATTGTGCCGGAAAACTCATATTCCGAAATAATATCTGTCAGCATGGATGCGTCAATATCCTCGGTCTTCGCAAAGGCAACGATCTCTTCGCGCTTTGCTTCATTTTCAAAGTCGTTATAGGCTGCATCAATTTCATCCGCACTTTCTAAGCCGACAACAACACGATCCAAGAATGCTTGCAGGATTTCGACTTTCCGGAGCAACTGCGGATTATCGGTTCTCCCCAACTCGTCCTTAATGTGTTTAATATCGTAATCCTTTTGTTTGGGATCATCGAAGTGGATGTTACGGATCAGGTTCATGATGTATGCGACATTGATCCTGTCACTCTCCATCAATTCGATGCAGAAGTCAACGTCATTCAGGACGGAGACAACCTCGCGGTCAGTTTTTTGCCTTGAGTAGAGCATGAGGTATTTGCTCTTATAGTCCTGATATTCTTGCTCGGACATGATAAGAGCATCCTGATCGAAACTGAACTCAATAAAGGTCTGCAACGATTGGAGGTACTTTGTCAGCTCACGGAAGGTCACGACAAACTTCTTCTGATCGTCCTCGTTCTGCATTGTGTCCACGGACTCAGGGAACAGCGCGATTTCCTTGAGCTTCATCACCATTTCGTTGAACTTCTCCACGAAGTATTGATACCCCGGAACAACAATTCCGGAAGTATCTTGACTCTTAGAGAAGAGTGTCAGCGCGTCATCGGTGCGTTTTTTGAGGTTGCGGTAGCAAATGATAATGCCAAAGGGCTTTGTTTCCTTCTCAACACGGTTTGTGCGGGAATAGGCTTGCAGCAGATCATGATACTTCAAATCCTTGTCCACATAAAGGACAGAGAGCTGCTTGCTGTCAAATCCGGTCAGGAACATATTCACGACGATAAGAATATCAAGCGACTTTGTTTTCTTTCCCTTTACTCGGTCAGAGATGTCCTTGTGATAAGCCGAGAACGTATCTGTGGAGAAATTGGTCCCGTACATCTCGTTATAGTCCTTGATGATACGCTCCAACGAATCACGGCTATGCTCGTCCTTGCCCTCGGCATCCTCATTCTGCCCGTAGGAGAAGATGCCGCTGATATTCAGGTCATGCTTGATCTTCTTGAAAATGTCGTAATACTTAACAAGGGCATCAATAGAGGACACGGCAAAAATAGCCGTATACTGTCCATTTCGGGTTTTCGCCTTGTGGTTCTGGATGATGTGATTGGCGATCAGAGACATTCGCTCATCGGACATATAGAGTTCGCCTATATCAATCGCGTCCGCGAGTGTCGGGTCATCCCAGTCGAAATCACCCTCCATTGTTTTTATGTATTCGATGTGGAAGCCCAGAACATTATTATCGAAGATGGCGTCTTTAATCAGGTAATTGTGAAGACACTCACCAAAGAGCATTTCTGTTGTTTGCGTGATTTTACCCTCAGTTTTACCGTTGACTTCAAACCGAGGTGTCCCCGTGAAGCCGAAAAACTGTGCCTTTCTGAAATGCCGCACAATGTCCTTGTGCATATCCCCAAACTGGCTGCGGTGGCACTCGTCGATGATAAAGACAACCTTCTCGTCTTTGTATGCGTCCATTACTTTCTCGTACTGAGGGCGCTTTACAGCGTTTGCCATCTTCTGCATCGTGGTGACGATAAGCTGCCTGTTCTTGTCCTTCATCTGGCGGACAAGGACATCGGTGCGATCTGTCACATCAACGGAACCAGCCTCAAACTTGTTAAACTCTTCGGTTGTCTGAGAATCCAAGTCTTTTCGGTCAACAAGGAAAATGACTTTCTTGATGTTCGGATTTGCTGCGAGGATTTGCGCCGTCTTAAAGGATGTAAGCGTCTTGCCCGCACCGGTTGTGTGCCAGATATACGCATTCCGGTTTGTGAGTGTTGCCTGACGGATCAGTGCTTCTACGGCATAAACCTGATAGGGACGCATGACCATCAAAATCTTATCGGTATCATTTAGGATGGTGTAGCGTGTCAGCATTTTAATGATGTGATCCCTTGCAAGGAAAGAAATCGAAAAGTCCTTCAAATTGGTGATGCGGACGTTATTGAAATCAGTCCAGAAGAAAGCAAGGCTATACATCAAGTCTCTGTCGGAATTGGCAAAATACTTTGTGTCAACACCGTTGGAGACAATAAAGAGCTGAATGAAATGATACAGCCCGTTGTAGGAGTGCTTCTTATAACGCATGACCTGATTGACTGCCTCGCGGATGTCAATGCCACGGCGCTTTAATTCTACTTGGATCAGGGGTAAGCCGTTTACGAGAATCGTAACGTCGTAACGATTGACGTACTTTCCAACCACGGTCGTTTGATGAGTAACTTGGAAAATGTTCTTCGTGTGGTCCTGATCAAAGAAGGACAGATATACCTTTGTACCATCTTCACGCTCAAGGACAAACTTATCCCTCAAGATTTTTGCGCTCTGGAAAACTGACTTTCCGAGCATGAGGTTGAAGATACGCTCCCACTCTTTATCGGTGATAGGCGTATCCAGCTTTGGCGCATTGAAGGCTTCAAACTGAACTTTGAAGTTCTCCACCAGCGCGTCATAATCAGGAATTGCGACTGTGGTATATTCCTGCTTGTTCAGTTGCTCAATAAACTGCTGTTCAAGAGCCGCTTCGCTTTGGTATGCCATATCTTCATCTCCAATACTTGAGGATCATTTGTTGGTTGCCAGCCTGTCCTCATTTCTATTTTATCATAGCAAGTGTCCCAAATACCGGACTTATTTTCGTTTCAACTGCAAAACCACGTCACCATCATCTGTAATTTCCATTTGCATTGTTTTTAGGTACTTTGCGATGAACTGTTTTTTCTCAGACGAACTCATCTCAATGCGCGTTGCCTTCAAAGCGGCACTGAACATCTCGTTGATATTGAGCCTGACGGTTTGGTCAATATAACGCTCCATTTCTTTGAAAAGTGCGCCGAGCTTGATGTCCTCGGCATTCCCAGAGTAGAAGTCATCAATATAGCAATAAAATATCCCTGCATTCAGAAGTGCATTCTTCAAGTCCGGTCCGCAGTTCTCTCGTTCAATCATAACTAAAAAACGTGCTTCCGGCAGAGACGAGATTAACCCCCAGTAGTCGGAGTCGCTGGAAACAAGAATAAAGGAATCGACGTTATTCTTGTAGTGTTCCTGACAAGTTCGGGCAATAAGCATGACATCAACGAGTGACTTGCTTTGCTTCACCCGTTCAATCATCATGTGTTCAACATGAATTGCGGTGAAGCTGTCTAATATCCTCCATGCGGAGGCGGTATGCACATCATCAAAGAGAATGATCGACGCAATTTTTTGTGTATACTCGTGATCGAGGTTTTTTAAGGTAGCACACAGCTTGTAGGGATCAGAGTTTTCACAATCGACAACGATAACAGTCTTTTCGCTGCTCTCAATAAACTCATAAATACTTCCTTTGATATAACTCCCCGCATCTGAGACTTTGCTATATTCGGTGAAATAGTCGTTGTTCCAACTGTACAGCAAGGTAACGAACTTCTTATCATTGTAAAGAATGTTGCCGACTTCCTCCGGCTGCCAGTTTATGTACATCTGATAGGGATAAAAAAGCAAATGAGAGTAATAAATGTCGGCAGCCTCTCTTGTACCATCTTCCTTCAAACCATCAGGCATGACGAAAAGTGCTTTAATGTAATCCCAATTTATCCAGAGTGGAAAGAGCTTCTTGCAGTTGTTGATTCTATCGCAAATCAACCTGTTAATCTCGACAACGTGTTGGCACAGTTTTTTGCTGGTGTTTTTGATGAAGTTCACTCCGTCAAGACTTAGCTGGTTTATGCTTTCCTGCGGAACATATTCCGGCATACTCAGAATGGTCTCATACTGGAATCTCATGCGTTCATTGATGCGCTTGAAATTGCGCTCAATCGCAGTTCGTACAATGCAAAGATGTCTTATAATCCGAGCTGTTTTATCACTGTCCAACCGATTGTATACTTCAACTTTTGGGGCTTCATGTTCGTTGTCAAAGATGCGTTTTGGCACACCAATCAGGTAAGCCACCTTTGAAACGATCTCGTAGGTGCTGTCTTTGTACGCTGCCCTGTCATCGGTGAGAGGGCTTGTTGCATTATCCAACACCTCATTCGGTATGGGATTTTCAGGTATACTCATGATTGCTCCTTTCCACGGAGAGCGTATCTGCTTGTTTAAGAAGCGGTGAGATTAGAAGAACGGCTGTCCAGTGCCTACGCTCTACTTTATCCGATCAGCAATGCTGTCGAGCTGCGCTGCAATTTTAGAAAAGTCGCAGTCCATGTCCAATGTCTTCACACTGATCTGATTCCCGCTCATTTGATAATCATTGTTTGGCTGAATCGCATCGTCTGTTCCCGCATATAAAAGCATACCGGAAACGACCTCATCCGGCGCGGCAGACCAGTTCTTCACATAGGTGAAAATCTGATACAGATTTCCGGAATGAAGTGTCTGCGTCATGTACGATGCCTTCATTTGCATATTGTGCGTGTAGTATTTGGCGTCGATGATGAGCGTTTTCTTTGCTGCCTTATTCGTAATCACAATGTCGGACTGCATCGTCGGCAAGAGCGTTCTGTACCCATCTGTGACTTGCCACGCAATCTGTGGAGAGTATGCTTTTAACTCTGGATGCTCACGCTGATAGTATCCGAGAATAAACTTCTCGTATAGCTTCGCCATTGTTTGATCATCTGCATAATCCATAATCTTTGTTGAGCCATCGGCTGTCGTCTGCAAAAGACCTTTTATCACAAATCGGCAAACGGCTATCAACATCCGATATGTTTGATTATTGCGATCATATTGAATGTCCCAGTTGATACTATGGATGTCCAATATGCTGATGCCATCAAAGAAAATCATCAACTTCCTGATCTCCTTTTTTCTGGCTTTTGAAATACTTCCACGAAGCAGCAAATCCATTGTTGTTTTGATGATTCGGTTTGGGTAGGCATCAACCGAAAACTCATCATAATTGCAAATGAGCTGTTTCTTGCGAATAACCTGTGTCTTTATGGATTCACCAATTTCAAGTTTCCCACGGGGAGACGCAAGTGCTTCCTCTCTTGAAATGTATTGTCTGATTAAGCCTCTCTTTATCTGGACAGATACTCCACGGCAGAGAATAGCAGACAGAAGTTCAGCCACATTATCAAACTCTTCGGTGGCGACATTTTTATACCCTTGCTCATGCAGCACTTGGAACGCATAAGCCAGCATATAATAAACGTTCTGGACACGGATCATTTGACTACCTCGCGTAATGTGCGGCTCCAATCCTTCACTTTAACTGCCTCGTCAAACCAGTATTCTTTCAAAAGAGGTATCAGTTCATATTCGACAACAGACCGCATCCATTCATCGTTGATGGTTGCGTTTGTACAGAAATAGCTATGTCCGATACAGAACCCCTCACCAAGCGAGTCATCGTTTGCAATTACGTCGTTAAGCTGCTCAACTGTTGCAATGAGCCGGTCAAACTTCGGGTTATTGACTTTCGTTCTGTATGCTCTGAATCCAGCAGACGAAAATGCCGGAGCAAGCTCAAAGAAAGCAAAACGACGTCTAAGTGCGTAGTCCAGCATGGCGAGGCTACGGTCAGCAGTGTTCATCATGCCAATGATATAGACGTTACTTGGAATGGAGAACTGCTCATCTGCATATAGAAGCTGCAATTCGACACCGCGTTTATCACTCTCAATCAACATGAAGAGTTCGCCAAAAATCTTGCTGAGATTGCCTCTGTTGATCTCGTCGATAATGAAAAAGTATGGACGATCATCCTCAGCCGCTTGTCTGCAAAACTCGTAGAATACGCCCTTTCGCAGTTCAAATCCTGTCTCCGTCGGGCGGAAACCCATGATGAAATCTTCATAGCTATAACTCTGATGAAACTGAACCATTTTCACACGGTTGGTGTCCTTTTCTCCCATGATAGAAAATGCCAGTCTCTTTGCTGCGAAGGTTTTTCCCACGCCCGGTGCGCCTTGCAGAATTACATTCTTTTTGGTTAGAAGCAGCGACTTGAGAACCTTATACCGATCTTCGTCCATATACACATCAGTCAGAAAATCATCAGCGGTGTATGGCTCGAAAGTGATTTCCTCGTCAGCGGCATCGTCGAAGCTGTCTTCGTGCTTGTCTCCGTCAATTATGTTTTGCAGCTTCTTGACGTAATCTGTGTAGGACGTAATATCCGTCAACGTTTTGATAGCACCCTGATCTGATAATTCCCACTCGCCCTTATCTGTCCAGCGTACCTTTCGGGTATTGGCATATTGACCGCGTTCAGGATCAAAAACATATTCGCCTTCGACCAACCCGCGACCGAGGATCTGTTTTCTGCCTTTTTTAACAAAGACGACATCACCGGGTTTCAGCTCGTTTGCAAATTGCCATGTAGCAAGAACCTGATTCTTATATGAGCCAGTATCCCCGTAGACCTCTTTCATCTTTGCCCGCATTTCTTCCTTGGAGCTATATTCCATTAGATCGCCAAGGTCAGACCAGCCGATAGCCATAATCCCTTCGGCATAATCATTCTCCCAATTTGCGGAGCCATCACCCGCTGCGTACAGCCAATAGTGTGTTGCAGTAGCGTCGGATGAAAGAGCTGTATCTGTGTTCTCCTTCGGAATGATTCCATCAAAGATTTCATCGTCGAAGGATATATCAATGTTGTTCTCTTCGACGATCTTTTTGCATCCTCTACGAATGCTGTTAGACTTGTTGCCGGTTTGCTCGTAGTAATATTTAATGTTCTCCTGAGTGGCTTTTAGAGCATTGACCATTTGCTCCTGTCCGTAGTCTTTCCCAATGTGGACGATGAAGTAAACCGTAGTTTCAGTGTTGGACCTGCGAGTGTATTTTATGCCCTTCATCATGGACGCAAAGAGCATGATCGTCAGCTTGTGCGAGGTTTCTCCAAAGCACGGGACCTCCTGACACATGGCTTTTACAGCAGCGTCCATCTCCATTGTGCCATCATAAACCATCTTAGCATATTTGTAGACAATGACTTCGCAGTCATATTCATAACCGATATACGTCTTGACGCCGCCCTTAGAATCAATAAATTCTTTCAGCCGCTTCAAATCTCTATAATACTGTGCAGTGCGTTCGTCTGCTCGATCAGACATTACTTCTTGTTTTAGGTAGTCGAAGATTTCGCCTTTCGCTTTCTCCATAGAGGCATCACTTTCAAAACACTTCCAGAAGGACAGCGCAATAGTGTTTTGATACAGATAGAACGCATCGGAAACATGGGTGCTGATAGTCGTGTCAGCCCAGTCCGGGTGAGTTTCCCGTAAGTATTCTCTGTATTCTTTTCGGACTTTGCTTATCGTTACGCCAATGTCCATCTGTTATCCTCCTTTTTTTGTAACAGTCCTGCTACGCACAAACATTTAATTCGTCTCCACTGGTATATAAAAAAGCCGCACGGAAAAAGGACCTATCAGTTGTCCGTCCGCACAGCCTCACAAATATCTCCAATGTCACAATTCAAATAGCCGCAGATGCGCAGCAAAATAGAGAGGGACACTTCTTCCCCCTTATTCAGTTTCGTCCATGTTCCGGATGCAAGGTTAAGCTCTTGCCGGAAGGTGGACTTCTTTATGTCTCGTTCTATCAGGAGCATCCAAAGTTTTTTGTAGCTGATTCCCATGATACGCACCCCTTTACTCATCCGCTAATCATGACTTCCATTCTATTATACACGAAAACCTCTTTGAATGCAATTATCTCATGCACAAGTTCACAAAAAAGATGCAAGTTCTTGATGGTTTTGATTTTCAAAAAGGGAAAGGCAGTTACTCATGAAAACTGCCTTTCCTTTTCTCTTTATTCGCGCTGAGAATTGCGTTGATACTCTTGGTCGCGCTCTGCGCTTGGCTTGAGGAAATCGTCCACGTTTGCCTTCAAAGTGTCGATCATCCGAGCTTCCTTTTTGAGCCTCGCACGTTCGTCATAAAGCCGCTGCTGCTCTTCAAGAAGTCTCTGCTGTTCCGCTTGGAGCGTCTTCAAGCTCGGCAGCTTTTCATCGCCTTGCATGGCAAGCAGTGTACTCCGCGCCGCCTCAAAGATCACAAGCTCTGCTTCGTGCTTTGCCTTGAAACTCGGCTTGTCTTTCGCCTTCTGGAAGGCGTCATATACGGGCTTTAGGTGCTGGTAGTTGGAGATGTTTTTGATAAGCGGCTGGACTTCCCGCAGACGTGCCTCAACGTCTTTCAGCTCCTTGCCGGTGCGGTCATAGGAGCTGTGAACGTCCTCAACCTTCTTCTCAAGATCGGCGTATTGGAGCAAGTTGTTTTCCGTAAGATAGTTGAGTGTCCGCGCCGCTTCCTTGAGGATCGTGAGCTTGGCTTTATGCTCATAGCCCTTGCTGTCGATGAGCCTGATCCGCTCCTGAATATCTCCGATGAGAGAGATGCCCTTCTGCATGGTCTGCCTCTGGCTTCTTCGGGGTGTCCGTCCGGCAATCCGTTCCTTGATGCGTTCCTCGGTGTAGTTCTCTCCAATGGTTTTAGAGCGGGTAAATCGCTCCTGACCTTCAGCGCGGAAGGAAATGTATTTGCCGGTCTTAATTTCATAACCGGCTTCCTGCATGAGCCGCAGAAAGTCATCGTAGTCCTTCGCAGTGATGACAAGCCGGTCGATGGTCTGCTTGAGCTTTTGTTTCCAGCTCGTGCCGCGTTTGGCTTCGGTGTATTCCTTGTAGTCCATGCCCTTGTTCTGCGACGGAGGGATCACAGATAGCCCATGTTCTTTGCATATTTCATCGCTGAGTTGACGCAGCTCCCGATAGGTTCTCTTGTTGCTCCGGTAGGCATGGAAGTCCACATAATTCACAGCATTGAAGATGATGTGATTATGGCAATGCCCCTTGTCAATGTGGGTTGCAATCACATACTCGTACTTGCCCTTGAGCCATTCGTCCGCAAGCTGTTTCCCGACTTCGTGCGCTTCTTCCGGTGTCACTTCACCGATGTCAAAGGACTGAATCAGATGACGGGCAAGTACCTTCGGCATCTGCATTCCTTGCTGCACTGCAAGGTTTCTTGTCCATTCAAATTCTTTTGCTGCCGCGTCGCTTGCAGCGCACCCATAGGAGGAAACATAGAAGGCATCGTCGGTCTTCTGCGGGTCGAGAATATAGGCAAGAGCCTTGTTTACAGTTCCTCGGATTGGCTTGATTTTAGTAACTGCCATATCTCACCCTGCCTTTCTTTCAGCTCTGCAATATCGTCCGCATAGAAGTGTCCGGTGGAGTTTATGCGGCGGCAAATCTGATTGATATTCGAGGCAACACGGCTGACAGCGGCGGCGAGTTTCTTCTGCTGCGTGTAATCCACCTTGATGATATAGCCGTCAATCGCCATCTTCCGGAGATATGCTCCCATGTTCTTTGTTCCGAGCTGCGCCATCTTTGCCTTGATGATTCTTTTCTCATCGTCGGAGACGAAGAAGAGTATCTGATTTGGTCGCGTTCTGTTTGCCATCGGCGTTCCGTCCTTTCGTAAAGGAAGAGGGTTTGGGAGACTTCCCAACAAGCATTTCTGCGATTAAGGGGAGGGTTTCCTTAATCGGAAATCGCCGTGTGTATATACACCGGCTGTGCTTGCTATTCTCTAAAATCGTATTCCCTCGCAGAGACTCCCCGTAAAATCCCCCTTCACTCTATACGGACAAATAAAGCAAAAATGTCAGGTATCCGAAAAAGAAAAAGACGCTCAATAGCGTCTTTTTCAAACCGTTTTCAATATTACTCAAGCACTGAGAATAGCTCTCCCTCAATAGACAGCACATCATCCATCGGAATCTTCGCGCCGTCCTGCATGGTGATCCGCCGCTCAAAATCATCGATCTTTTTGACTGCGCCGACTGCTGATACATATTTTCCGCCAGCCTTCCGCTCATCGGGCTGGAAGTAGGTAATGGTGACTTCCGGCGCGTCATCAAAGGCATCCATGAGAAGCTGATACTTCATGTCCAATGCAGTCAGAGCTTCCTCGTCAAGCTCAATCCTTTCGTCGGTCAGACGCCCGGTTTCCTTGATGGCGGAGTCATATCCGGTGAGTGCTGCAAAGGGTGCGAACTGCGCTGCTCGATCTGACATCGGCATCTGTGGTCGCGTCTTGGAGACGTGGTGAGGACGCCCCATAATCTCATCATATTTGCTTTTCATGTGCATCCCACATCTCCTTTTACAGTCAAATAATAGTTACAGCGTTGCCTTTTTCCACTTCCTGATCTTCGTTCTAAATGTTCCAAAGGGAGCAACGGTATTGACGTGAATAAACTTGTAAACCTCCCATACCGCTGTTTTGGTAGCATCATCTGCCCACTTTCTCATGTGCGGTTGAAATAACTCTTCTTCACTCATAGAATCAATCATTGTCTGGATAGAAGTAACGTTTTCTTTTAACTGATCCTTCAATTCCACTAAGGATGAATGAGAGTATGTATCTGTGAACCATTGGTATAGATCGCCCAGCTGATTCCACCTAAACAGTTCTGATGGTGTTTTCACTTCAACTCCGCGCTTCTCGTCATTTTCCCATTTTAGAAGCAGCGTTGTCCAACCGATCTGATAAGCAAGATTCTCAGCCGGTGTTCTGTCCACCTCGGCTACTCTTATATCTTTTAGGGCTTCCGGAATAGAATCAAATTCAGCAATGTATTTTTCAAAGCCTTTGCTGATTTCGGCTTTTAATTCCTCTTTATCCTTGTATGTTCTCAAAATATTTTCTTCTTGAAATTGAATTGCTGTTCACGCCTTATGCCCGCCGATCTGCGCATTACGGTCTTTCGCGGTTGCGCCTTCTTCAAGATTCATCGCCTTGAGGATGGCGTTCTTTCCATACTTCTTTTTGATCGCAAGCGTGGCGGCTTGTATTTTCCGCTCACGCTCCAATGCGGCGTCTTCGACTTTCTGTTTTTCCTCTTCTGCGGCATAGTCGGTGAAGAGGTCAAGCTGGACAGCACCGTCATTTTTCTTCGGCGCGTCCGCTTCCGGCAGGACATGATTTGCCACAACATACATACGGCGGACAAGCAGATTCTTGTCCACGATCCGGTCAAAGAGTTCTGACACAGCACACATTATTTTGCGGGTAGATGATGTGTGTTCGTCAAGGTTGATAGAGCCGTGCGCCTGTTTGGGAATCTCCCGACCGTACGGATCTTTCTCCACCGCGCCGTGGTACTTTGCCCGTCGTGCCGGATCGGTCAGGTTCTCAATATCATAACCAACGGTGAGAACCACCTGATCGGTGACAAGCCCCTTGTCCACCAAGTCCAGCACAAGCAAGTCCGTCATTTCCCGGACAACCAGCTTCGCCTTCTGCGGCTCATAGGGGCAGTGCAATACCTGACCGGAGCTGAGGCTGTTGGAGCTGGGACGGTATGCCTTGATTGCCTCAATGGTCGTAGGCTCCCAGCCCCACGCATGGTCGATGAGCAATTCCGCATTCTTCCCGAAGAGCCTGTAAAGCAAGTCTTCGTTCCGCTCTGAACAGAGGGCAACATCGCCCATCGTGAACATCCCGTTCTGCTCAAGTTTCTTGGCAATGCCTCGACCCACACGCCAGAAGTCTGTGAGGGGCTGATGCGTCCAAAGCTCGCGCCGGAATTTCATCTCATCCAGTTCAGCTATTCGGACGCCGTTCTTGTCGGCGGGGATGTGCTTCGCCACAATGTCCATTGCCACTTTGCAGAGGAAAAGATTCGTGCCAATTCCTGCGGTTGCTGTGATGCCGGTTGTTTCAAGCACATCGAGGATGATCTTCATGGCGAGATCATGTGCCGAGAGCTTGTAGGTATTCAGGTAGTCCGTCACGTCCATGAACACCTCGTCGATGGAGTAGACCACGATGTCCTCCGGCGCAATGTACTTGAGGTAAACCTGATAGATGCGAGTGCTGTACTCCATGTAGTACGCCATCCGAGGTGGTGCAATGATGAAGTCAATCGCCAGAGACGGGTTTGCTTGCAGTTCTGAGAAGAAGTGTGATGTTCCGTCCAGCCTGTGTTCCGGCGCGTCGTGCTGCCGTCCGGCATTCGCTTCCTTCACGCGCTGCCTGACCTCAAACAACCGTCCGCGTCCGGAGATGCCGTAGCTCTTGAGAGAGGGTGTAACGGCAAGGCAGATGGTCTTGTCCGTCCGGCTCTCATCCGCAACAACAAGATTTGTGTCCAGAGGATCTAAGCTGCGCTCCCTGCACTCCACGGAGGCATAGAAGGATTTCAGGTCGATTGCGATATAGGTTCTGTCTTTCATTTTCGGCTGTCCTCCTTCCGCGATATATAAAGGCAGGGAGCTTATGCTCTGCCCATCAAGCTCTCCGTCCTATCAAAGCGGCATCGGCGTCCGGGCGATCAGAATGACCGCCAGAATCGCGCCCGCAAATGCCGCTGCTCCTATGGCTGCCAACACCTTTTTGCTGAGATTCTTCTTCGCTGCCTTGCAGATCAGCGCGGCGCAAGCCATGCAGACAGCCGCAGCCACAAGTGCAATGCCCAGCGTTTCCCATAGCCAAGAAAGTTCATGCAGGATTTTCATGCGATCATCATCTCCTGTTCGTTAAACTGGAATTTGTACGTCTTACAGTTTTATCTATTTAGAAATTATACCAATAACATTTTCGGTTTTTTCAGGCCATTTCTTTCTTTTATAATCCAAGCCAATGCTTTCAACATAAACGCATTTTTCTTCTGTACAGACTTTTTTGTTCAAGTATTCAATAAAATCCTTTTCATTAAACCAATCTTTTATGTATATTAAGCGGTCTCTTCAGTTCATATGGAAACGTTCTCGAATATAGGGGCACAATTGCTCATTTGGGCATTAATCCGTTTCTTTTTAGTGATAATAAAAAAGCATACGCAATAGCTATTCCTAAGAAACCGGCAACGGCATCAGCAAAATCGGGAATGTTCAGAATTGGAAAAACAAGTTCGTACCCAAGATTAAATGCGGCAATCAATAGCCCTATTACCGTAACAGCCTTCATTCCACCTCCGAATATAAGAACAGCAAATCCCAAAGCCACCAAGACCATAAGTGAGAGAGAAAAATTGGTTACATGAAGAAGAATATAGTCTGGCAATAGTTGAAGTGCAGGGACAAACCAATTAAGAAGTCTAATGAAAAACAGGAGCCATGAAAGAATGATTGTGCACAAATAAATTACTAAATATATTTTCTTTACTTCGTATTTTACCGTAACCTTTCTTTTACCTACCCCATCTCTGTAACCCCCTTATTTTAACAAATTCCGATTTGTCTGTCCCTTAAAGTCCAAGCACTTCAACCCACGCCGCAAGCTCCTGATGCCCGACGTTGCCCTTGAAGACCTTGCCGTCCATCAGCTTTGCGCCTTTGCAGCTCGGTGCAAGGCGTTCGTTCGTCTTGCCAATGTCGCTTCCACCGGAGGTTGCAAACGGGATGATCGTCTTGCCGGTCAGGTCATAGCCCTCAAGGAACGTATTGATAATCGTCGGCGCAACGTACCACCAGATCGGGAAGCCAACAAAGATTGTGTCGTAGTCCTTCATGTTGTCCCGCTTCACGGCAATTTCCGGTCGTGAGGCGGGATTGTTCATTTCAATCGTGCTGCGGGCGTTCTTGTCCATCCAGTTCAGATCAGCATCCGTGTAAGGCACCTTCGGCTCGATCTCAAAGATGTCCGCGCCGATTGCCTCTGCCAGCGTCTCAGCAACCTTTGCGGTCACGCCGGACGCAGAAAAATATGCTACAAGTTTCTTGCTCATCTTGTTTTATCCTTTCAATATCTTCGTAAGCTGCTGTGCGGACGCACCCGGCAGGATGGAGGAAAGATGCTGCATCATGCACTCTTTGGATTCCTGCGGGTCTCGCTGATAGGCGGAGGTGATAAAGGCGTACCCGAAAAGCTCTTCCGGTGTCGCATACTCCGCGACACCCCAGCCATAAGGTCTTCCGTACTTGTCCTGCATATAGACGAAATCCGCAATGCAGACATAGCTCTGCATTTGCAGTCTCGTGATACACGTCTCAAAGCCGGTGTTGCCGCCCTTGCGGTAGTTCAGAGCCTCTTTCAGCCGTTTAGAGAGCATCCTGCCTTCACCGGCTATGGCTTCATAAATCTCCTTGTCCTTGTAGGACGCCAAACCGTCATCCCAACGGGCGTCAAAGTCATAGCCGTCACGCCGGAAGTTTGCAAAGTCCGGAATCCACTCCCGGCTCACGAAGCCAGCCTTCTTGTTGAAAATCTTACCGTAGAGACACTTGCCGCTCCGCGCAGCCGGACCTTTCCATTCCCACGGACCGTCTGCATCATCCGCAAACCATAATTTCGGCGAACAAAGCTCTTCAACAGAGAAGCCGTGAATCTCATTCCGAAAGAAGGGCAGGAAGCCGTATTGCTCGACGGCGGCAATCAGATCATCGCTGCTTCGCAGCAATGTCTTTTGTTCGTTCTCTTTCATTCTGTGTACTCCAAGCCTTCCTCTGCGCACCAACGGATCGCAAGCTCCCGGTACGTCTCCGCCAGATAATCATACCAGGGCTGTTCCAGACCGTGATAGCGCACAGACTGTTTGAATCGGCGGAACGCGCCTTTTCCCCGGATTGCATAGGCAAGTTCCTCCTGCGCCTTTCCGGAAGGGAGCCGGTCAATGAAATCCTCCATGATGCGGTATTGATGAATCTCATACTTTGTCGGAAAGCGAAGAAACCGCTCCGGCGTATCTTCTATTGCGATGGCAAGGGCTTTGTCTTCCTCCGTCATATCAGTCATCAATGGATCGGCAAGATAAACGGTCTTGCCGGTCTTTGCGTCCCAGAAGCTCGTGAAGACTTCATTTGCTTCTTCGATTGCCTGAATGACCTGTTTTAATGGGATTGTCATTTTCCGCAGCACCTCTTGTATTTCTTCCCACTACCACAAGGACAGGGATCATTGCGCCCGACTTTCTTCTGTTTCTCCGGCTGGGGAGTGGAGGGCTTGATGTCTGCAAGCTGTTTCAGAAGATCAAAGCGCAATGCCTCGCTGGGCAGCTCCATTGTGAGGATCTGCTTGCGGAAGTCCTCAATATCCATTTCGCCAGTTTGGAGGGACTTTCGGATGTTCGGACCAAGAGAGAGCGACTTGAAGCGTTCCTCCGGTGGCGTCATCTGTATCATCTCATCCGGTGTGTAGCCACGGTTACAGGGCATCCGCGTCGTATTGCTGAATTTGCTGTAAAGTTCAACAAACCGATTCATGTCTCGGTCAGACCGGAAGCGGATGTTCCTTTTATCCAAGTGATTCAGAACGCCTTCCACACTGCCCGAAACAGACCGGACGCCGTAGAGAAGATCGTCAAAGGCGTCTTCCAGTTTGTCACCGCTCAGACCAAGCCGTTCTTCCATGAAACGGCGGAGCGCAGCCTTTTCCGGAGTGTCCTCGCAGTAGAAGGGATCATCGTATTCCAGCAGATGCTTCTTGTCCGGCACATAGTAAGGTTTGTCCTGCTGGCTGCGCTTCGTCTCCATGAAAAGGTCAATGGACTCGTTAATCAAGGTGACGTCAATGATCTCGCGGTCAAGCGGCTTTGTATGCCTGACATCCGTGTAAAGCTCATCCCCGCCCAGAATATAGTAACCCTCGCACTCATGACGGGCAATTTCCGCAAAGGCAAGAAATTCATCCTCCGTCACCAGCTTCGGGCTGAGGGAGAAGACAATCTCCTTTGCCTTGTGCAGCGGGATGATACCGTAGAGGTTTGCCATTGCATTGAAGTATTTGCGCAGATGGCGTGAGGTCGTGTCTTTCAGCGGGATTTCCCGATACCGGGCGTTCAGCTCCCGGCGTGTGTATTCCTCCGGAAACTCAATATATTGCTCCTTGCTCATACCTCTTCTTCCTCGATAATTCCGTAGTCAATCAGGACGTTCTCTTCGGCGTACTTCGGGCAGACAATACCCATCATCTCATACCGATAACGCCTCACCCGGCGAAACGACTTGACCGGTTCCGGTGCATAGGCGGCAGTCTCGCAGTGCGCATACTCCGGCATTTCCGCAAGATCATCCCGAACGGCACGGATAAGCGCGTCTGTTACATCATCAATGCTCTTGCCGGTTTCCACGGCAACCAGTTCGTGCTTCCGGACTGCCTTGTCCAGATCACCGGGGGAGCGAAACAGCTTGTATTTCATATCATTGCCCGTCCTTTCTCTCTATCGGTCTGTCTATCCTTCCTGAAATCTGTTCTTTAGGGACGCAATCATCGCTTGTGCGGCAATGCTCAGATACAAAACTCCAATTTCATAAATAAAGTCGCGGTCAATCTCGATAAAGTATTCTCTAACGTGTGTAAAAACCAAGCCCAGCAAGTCCATGTACAACGGATCATCAAAGGGCTTGAATCGTGCAAACTTGCTTTTGGCAGCGTCCCATGTCATGGACGCTTCGCCCTCAGCACTGGTCATCGCCTCGCAGAGAATCATGCTGACGCCCATTTTTCCGTTGCCGGTCAGGAGTTCTCCTTCGTAATAGCCAAGAAGGTCTTTCTTGCGTCGGAGCGGAATCATATCACAGTTGTCATCCAGCTCAAATGCAATCAGCTCCGCAGCGAGTTCCCGCCAGACCGCATATCCGGCGTTAATGGTTCCGTCTTCTTCGCGGCTGATGGTATCGTCCATGCAGTATCGCTCATAGAAATTATCTCCGCCAAGCTCGTTGCGGGTGCAGAAAATATGCGCCAGCTCATGCAGAAGAATGTGCTTCAACACTGCTGGATGACGCGCAATGTCTGTCCGCAGCAGGATTCCGTCAACGCCGTCTCCCTTGCCGACGAAGGCGGAGGCGTGAAAGTCGAAATAGCCATCCTCTTTGTATCGGTCTGTCAGGCGATCCGGGAAATACTGCTTGCAGAACTGCTCAAACGATTCCTGCTGGTTTTCCGTCTGAAAGCAGCACAGTACAAGATTGTCCTCACTGAACTCCGTTCCTAAGCGTTCGTTAAAGATGGAAGCGGCATCGAAAAGGGCTTCTTTATAGTCGTTGTTGTTCATCTAATTACGATCCTTCTTCCTCATTCATCCCTCCGGTCTGACATTTTTCAGGAAGTCAGAATGCGGTACATACGGCAAGTTGAGTTGCCAGCCCATGCGGTTCAGCTCGTTGAGCTTGATCAGCATCAGGTTGATGTTTGTCCCCATTGCAGCAGATAGCTGAACCACATCGTAGTCCTGCTTCATCAGGTCGATCAGCTCATCATCGTCAATGATCAGGTGGGAGGCAAACGCATTTGCCTCATATTCGTGTTTTGTGCGCATATCGAACAGCACGAACTCCGGGAGCGGTTCGTTTCCTTTGGCAAGATCACGGTGAAAGGTATCATGCCCGATCTCGTGACCGCAAACCATTTGCATGATCAGATACTCCATGTTGGAGTTCAGAAGAATATGCCGCTCTTTATGGCGGTAGGTGTACATTCCGAGCAGATCGTTCAGATTGTCAAGAAAATGGAGATGAATGCCCAGCTCACGGGCAATCTTCAAGGTATCTCTTGTTCCACAGCTTTTGACAATACTGTTCGCCTTTTTGTATATTTCCTCGGAGCGAATTATCACGGGACCTTCACCCCTTTCATGTTGAAAACAGTCAAAGTAAATCCGTCAAGAAACCGAGACGCAGACAGTTATTCCTCTGCGTCCGTACCGGTCTTCTTGTATTTCTTCGGCGTGTATTTCTCAACATTCCGGGCTTTGGATTCCCAATATATATCCTGCAACGCCTTCATCACCGCATCCTTGTCCTGCTCAGACAGCGTACCGCCCGCAAACAAGCCGGACATCCCTTCAATTAGGTCCTTTGCCTGTTTCATGCCACGGGAGCCGTACTGCTCGGATGCCTGAACCACAAACTCTTCGTCCTCGGTCAGCAGATAGTTCACATCCACCTTGAAGTATTCCGCGATTTTTCTGTAAGCGTCCTTGGTACGGGGAAAGGAAATGCCGTTCTCGTACCGGGTAATCATACGCCTGTTGATCCCCAGTGCATCGGCTACTTCCTGCTGGGTCAGCTTCCGCTTCTCCCGTTCAGCCTTGAATTTCTCTCCAAACGTCATTTTGGTAATCACTCCTGTTCACAAAAAGTTTGCGACATCAAATTGCGCAAGTCTATTGACAAAGGCACTTGAAGTGCGTATAATAATGACTGAGCAATCCAACTACTCATAGTATATCTTGAATTGCTCATCCTGTCAAGGGGCATGAGTAGTTGTACACGAAAAAGTTACATCTTTTGAGCAGTTCAAATGGACAGGCATTTATGCTGCCGAAGATCATCCGTACCGGCATACACCGGTATGAGGGAACAGGAGTGAGAAAAACGGAAATGGCTACACAGTACAGAAAAGCATACGTCCCGGTTACGCTGGATGTGGACAAGGAGGGGGCAATCCTTCCTCGCCTTATCTGGTGGGACAACGGTGTAATCTTTCAAATCGACCAGATTCTATACAAATGCCGCGCCACATCCAAAAAGGTTGGGGGCGGAGGCATCCGTTACACAGTTCAGATTCGCGGAAAGGAGTCATTTCTTTTCCACGAAGGAGACAAGTGGTTCGTCGAAGCAAAGGAGGACAACTGCTCATGATTTTATCCCAGCGCCAACTTGAAGA
>OHAD01001074.1_pt1 | contig 28036 bp, 25 predicted proteins | sample 1577011 | NCBI WGS metagenome assembly OHAD01 (sample SAMEA3541510, study PRJEB24748) | human gut metagenome | biome: human gut; feature: human-associated habitat; material: faeces | place: China | collected 2012 | reverse complement strand
GATTTGTCCAACGATAAATGCTGTGGATCTATACACTCTTTTATAAAATAGCTGTCCCAATACTGATTTGAAAAATCTCTTTTATACGAAGAATCATAATGAACTACAGCCTCAAAATCATCATATCTGTGCTTTTCTTCGTATTGTTCCTGCTCTTTTCTTCTTTGCTCTCGTTCAGCTTCGTCTCGCTCCTTATCATATCGGAATGATAGCTGACAACTCTTTTCTACTGTTTCCATTATCTGTTTTGAAAAGATATTGCATTCCTGTTCATATTTTTTATTATATGGTTGTTTAGCTGCAATACTCTTTTCTATATCATCATATTCATCTAGTATTTTTTGTAGATATGACACCATCGGTGCCAGTGACTTCTTTCTGTACCACTGTGCCCACGAATTTGCAAAACTAATGGCATCTTCGTTTTCCAGATTCTTTATAAATCTATGTTTTGGTTCAGTCATATCCGCCACCATAGCAGCTATTTTTTCTCTGCCATATTTTTTTGGCTCTTTGTCAAGAGTTGGGGTAAATTTAGGAACTGGCGGTTCGCCTGGGATTGGCGAATAAGCAACATGTCAGCCGCATGGAGAACGGAGAGCGCAGCTGCTCCATTGACTTACTGATCGAATTGTCCGGCATTCAGTTATTCGAAAATCTCGAATAACTGCTGCGGATGGCAAAACCTACAATACCAATCACTATAACTGAGCGCCATCACTGCCGTGGGCAATAAGGTGGATACAAAGATTCAAAACTGCGTGTGGGATGTCCGGCGATTTATCTTGCTCACTAACTTGGTCACTGACTAAGTTGGTAATTTGGATTTTTCAAGATGACCCTGAAATCTGTTGCTGTTGAGGAAATTTTAGGATTATATGCCGCTAAATATCCAGGCAGCTTTTCGATTTCCCTGACGATTTTGCGTAGGCCACTTCCACGGCGCTCCATGTATTTCATGCAGTGGAACAGGTTGGCAATCACAAGGCTTTCGCTGCATGGAACGGATACTTTGTAGTGTCAAAGACAAATCAGAAAATAAAAACGGAAAATCCGTTGATATTTTCTGATTTGCGGCGTATAATAAGATTATAAGAAAATAAAAACGAAAAAACTGTTTTTAGAGGAGGACTACCTATGAAAATACTCCGCATCACCGCACAAGGACTCCCATTATTCAAAAAAGGCTTGGATATTTGCTTTTATACGCAGCAACGTGTTTGTGAAGAGGACAAAGATAGTCTTTACCGTTTGACGGATAACTACTATCTCCACTCTGCCTGTGCTTTCATTGGAATTAACGCATCTGGCAAGACCTCGGTATTAAAGGTCATTAGCTTGGCCTTAAATATTGTGAAAAATGAGCCCATCAATCATGTGGAGGCAAAAAGCATTCTTGGCGGAGCGAAGAATGCTACAATTCGCACATATTTTTATGATAAGCGCAGCTACGTCTGCTGCTTGGAAACTGTAGTTGCAGCAAAGAAGTTGAAAACAGGGGGATATGTGTATTCGATTCTGTCTGAAAGCTTTTGGGAAAAACCGATTGCAACCGTTAAGTCGAAAAAGTATCTGACAGATTTTACAGGAATGAAGCCTGTAGAGCAGCGCAATAGCGATGAAGCATACCTTTCTGATGATGTCAGCTTTGTCATTGCACATAATAAAAAAGCGAATGATACAGTGGAAATATTCAGCCTGCTTTCCTATACGAATGTGAATGTGCTTCCATTTACCGAAGATATTCCATTGGAGGTAATTGCATTTCTCGATCCGACCATTGAGAAATTGTGCTTTGAGCAGACAGAGGGAAAAACATTTATCCACTTGAAGTTTAAGGATGAAGAAGAGATTATCCTGAATAATGCGGCAGACCTTGAGCAGTATCTGTCCTCTGGTACGATTAAGGGCATTATTACATTCTCGATGGTAAAGGAAGTTCTTCATTCAGGTGGTTATCTTCTGGTAGATGAAATAGAGAATCATTTCAACAAGGAAATTGTAACGACCTTAGTGCGCTTCTTTATGGACAGCCGACTGAACAAAAATGGCGGAACGCTTATTTTCACTACGCATTATCCGGAACTGCTGGATGAATATGACCGAAATGACGGAATTTGTATTGTAAGAAACCGTAATGGCATTACAGCAGAAAATTTGAGCCATATATTGAACCGTAATGATATTAAAAAGAGTGATGCCTACCAGAGCGGTTTCCTTGAGGGAACAACGCCAGCATATGAAGCGTATATGCGCTTGAAGAAAAGCCTGGCTGCTTCAATCAATTAAGGAGGCAGCAGAATGGAATTAGCAAAATATAAGGCGTGTATATGTGAAGGATCTGCCGAAGAAGCTATTATCGACATACTGGTTGATAATGATCTTCTGATTTTCAAAAGAGAAGAAATGTTGGAAGAATGTGTTATCCGTTGCAGAAGTGCTAAACGATTCGAGGAGCGATACTTACGGAAAGGATTCGATGAGCAGATTTCTGTGATACGGATTTTGGATTCTCGCAGAGAGGAATTTCGATTGAGTAAAGCATATGAGCAGAAAATTGACGTGGTAAATGTCATTACTGCTCCAGAAATTGAAATGCTGATTATTCATGCGGAAGGAGCATATGATCAGTTTAAGCGTTCTGGAAAAAAACAAGCGAATTTTGTAAAACAAATCTTCGGATGCATGATGTGAAGTCGTATGAGATAGAATCGTCTTCGATGCCTCGTTGGGAAACCAACGAGGTATTTTTTTTGCCCCAATCCGACTGCATAGGACACTGAAAAAATCAAAACAAACCATATGTAGTCCTGCAAGGACAACCAAAGTGCGCCTACGAGGCCAACGCGAAACCGGAGGATTCTTGTTAAACTTACTTTGTAAGGACGAAAGTCCGGATGTCCCTTGAAAACTGAATACTCATTCTTCAGGTACATTCCTGTTTGGTCGAGCCATCGACTGCACGCCATGAAGCCCATCGGGGCGATAGCGGTTTCGCAGAAGCAAATGCCGGATTGCAACCGGCGGCGGTGTTAAAGCCAGACAGGGACAATGATACTTCCGTAATTCGCGGTCCGGCCATAAGGAAGGCGGGATGGTTAAATTCCAATGGAGCAGTGAAGCACACTGCCGCCTGTGAGAAATCCTACATCTCTGGGGTGATAAGAAAAAGTACAGAGAAACCATATTTTCAGAAAGCACTGCTGGGTGCTGTATCAGCATGATACCTGGCAGGCTTTATCCATATCAGTGTATGGAGATTGGAGACAACAGAAAATGAAAGAAAACTGGGTTTATCGGCGAGGTGATTTATATCTCGCCAATCTCGGTGTTCCGGTTGGATCAAAGCAGGGCGGTGTTCGTCCTGTTGTGGTTCTTCAGAATGATGCCGGTAATTATTATGCGCCGACAATCACGATTGCTCCGCTGACATCGAAAATTGAGAAGAAGCGAAAGCAGCCAACGCATTTCTTTCTCCGTAAAGCAAAGGGACTGGCAAAACCGTCTATGGTATTGGCAGAACAGCTCGACACCTGCGACAAGATATGCGTGATTCGCTATCTTGGGCGGGTAAGTAAGGGGCAGATGCGTGGGATCGACGAAGCTGTAAGGATTCAGCTTGGTTATTACATTCCGGAACAGGCAGAGAAAAAAAGACAGGGCAAATGCCGAAAGGAAGGCGAAGAAGGCGATGGATAAACTGATTACAAGGAAGGAAGCAGCCAGTATACTGGGAATCAGCGTAAAAACACTGGATGCTGCAAGAACAGACGGTTTGATCTCCTATGTTCAGTATGTGGAAAACGGCTGCGTTTATTTCACGGAAGTGGGGCTTCAGGAGTACATTGCAAAATGTACACACCGTGCAAAACCGATGGAACGTGCTGCGACATATCGCAAACCTCGAAGCTTTCGGCGGTGAAAATCGACATCGTTGAGTATGGACGATGAATCCGCAATAATGAAAGCAACAACAGAATTGGAGGTAATGATATGGCGGCAAGAAGAATGATGATTCCCGATTATGGTACGGTGAGTATGAAGGGAACGCAGTATTATCGAACCCGTGTAACAGATCAGCAGGGGCGGCGGGTTTCCTTATATGCAAGAACGAGAGAGGAACTGTACCAGAAGGAACAGGAAGCGATCCAGCAGATTGAGAACAAGACGTATCGCCGCAGTACACCTACAGTGGAGGAGTATTGCGAGAAATGGTTGCTGATGTAGTCGGCACAGATCAGGATGACAACGCTGATTGACTATACATCGAAAGTGAAGAACTACATCATTAAGCCATTGGGCGATATGCATATGGGAGATGTAACAGCAGATGACATTCGCCTGGCACTGCTGGCGGCATCAAAAAAGTCGGCATCCGTGTACAAATCGGTGAGCGTTATATATAAGTGTATTTTTACGGCAGCAATGGAGAGCAGGATCATTGATGAGAATCCGACCATCTATCTGAAGAAGAATGTGGGAGGAATTCCCCAGAAGGAACGCCTCCCGCTTACGGATGAGCAGGTGGATAAGCTGCTGGATGCCATTTACGGCTTGCCGCCGTATGTGTTTGTGATGCTGGGGCTGTACGCAGGATTGCGGAGAGAAGAAATCCTCGGACTTCAATGGGATTCGGTGTATCTTGATTGCGAGGCTCCGTACCTTACCGTTCGGAGAGCCTGGCATACGGAGCATAATCGTCCGGTGATTCTGACAGAGCTGAAAACAAAGGCAGCGCATCGGAATGTCCCTCTGCCGGACAATCTTCTGGAATGTCTGAAAGAGGCGAAGAATACATCGACATCGGATTATGTGGTTGCAAACCGGGATGGAGACCCGTTGTCCTATACGCAATTCAAGAGATTATGGCAGTATATCGTAACCCGTACCACCAAGGAACGCTGCTATTATCGCTATGAAGATGGCAAGAGGGTAAAGCATACAAGGAATATTAATGGAAATTCAATATAATAATATATTAGAGGGAAGGTTAGAATAGTGAGACTCATAATAAATAATTTGTAAACATCCTTTAATATATATTATTCATTAAGTATGCTATAATATAAAGTGGTTTAATATAGATAAATACAGCAAAATAGGAAGGTAACAAATATGAAGACACCAATTTACGATAGACTTAAAGAAATAAAGGAAAAAGATCTTGTATCTTTTCATATGCCAGGCCATAAAAATGGTAGATTGTTTCAAGAACTGGGATATAAGGACAAGATAGATGAGTTCTATAGTCTTGATACTACTGAAATTATAGGTACTGACAACCTACATGAGGCTAGTGGTATAATTTTGGAGTCCGAGAATGAGGCTAAAAGGGTGATTTTAAAGGGTCTTCTTTGTGGTGGGACTAAAGATGACATAAAAGAGGACACAAAATCTTTAAAAGGAGTTCAGTCTTATGAAGATTTAGATTTTTTTTATCTTGTCAACGGTTCTACATCAGGGATAGAGGCTGCAATAAGTGCCTCTTTAAGGTCTGGTGATAAGATAATAATCAATAGGACATGTCACCATTCTGCCTATAATACCTGTATGCTAAACGATATTGAACCAGTATTCGTGGATGAAATTATAGATGAAGACTTCGGTGTATTTAAGGGTGCTAGTAGGGAGGGTTATATGGAAGCCATCAAGCAAAATTCTGACGCTAAGGCTATATTTATAACTAGACCTAGTTATTATGGTATGGTCTTTGATATAGGTGAAATAATAGAGCTAGCCCATGAAAAAAATATGGTCGTTATTGTGGATGAGGCCCACGGAGCCCACTTTGGATTAAGTGATAAGTTGCCAAATTCTGCCCTTTGTTATGGGGCTGACATAGTTATCCAGAGCATACACAAGTCTTTGCCAGCATTCACACAGACATCTATTTTGCTTTGTCAATCTGACTTGGTAGATAGGTCAAGGTTGAAGAGGACGCTCGCTATATTTCAGTCTTCTAGCCCATCTTACATTATGATGATGAGTCTAGAAATGGCATTTGATATATATGATAGACATGGCAAGGAACTAATGGACATTCTTTTGAACAATATATATGTATTTAAACGTAACGTCAAAAAATACAAGATATATCCAACTGACGATCCTACAAAGATATTTATTAATACGATAGATAATGGAATCAATGGATATGATTTTGCCAAAATTTTAAGGTACGAATATAGTATACAGGTTGAGATGTCCAACTACAATGGTATTTTAATGCTCTGCACTATAGGTAATACAAAAAAGGATTTTGATATAATGTTAAATGCCCTTAAGGATTTTTCTAATAGAAAATTATTCGGTGCAAATGTAGACTTTTTCAAAGACAGCGCGGTGGTAATAGGAGAATCTAGGAGCACTGATATAAGGTCTCTTTACCATAGTAAGAAGGTAGACCTTAAATTCCCAAGGGTAAGTCCCAAGTCCAAGATTAGACCTAGACAGGCCTTTGATATGGAGAGCGAGTCTATAGATATAGATGATTCTTTGGGCAGGATATGTGGAGAATTTGTGATACCATATCCACCGGGTGTATGCCTTATAGGTCCGGGAGAAGAGATAAGTCAGGAAGTAATTGACTATATAGAAAAGGCTAGAAATATAAAAATTGACATAAATGGCATAGAGAGTAGGGATTTTAAGAATATTAAGGTCTTGAAAATAGGTGGTAAAGCAGAGATTGGAGTGAGATAATGGCTGGAAAACTATTTGTAATAGAGAGTGGCACTGATGGTTCAGGTAAGGCTACCCAGACAAAAAAATTATTTGATAGATTGGTAGAGGATGGATACAGGGTTAGGAAGGTGGAGTTCCCAAACTATGATTCTGATTCATCAGCCCTAATAAAGATGTATTTGAATGGAGATTTCGGCGATAAGGCAGACGATGTTGACGCCTATATAGCATCTACTTTTTATGCGGCAGATAGGTATGCATCATACAAATTGGGGTGGGAAGACTTCTATTTAAATGGCGGTATCATCCTAGCTGATAGGTATACGACTTCAAATATGGTTCATCAGGCATCAAAAATGGACTCGACCGACGACAAGGAAAAATTTCTTGATTGGTTGGATGATTTTGAATATGGTCTATACAAGATACCTAGACCGGATGGAGTATTTTTCCTAGATGTTCCTTTGAAAGTAAGTGCAAAACTTATGGAGGATAGGAAAAACAAGTTCACTAGTGGGGATGAAAAAGATATACACGAAAGAGACCTTGACTACTTGGCAAGGACCTATGATAATTCCAAGTACGTTGCAGACAAGTTCAAGTGGACCCAGATAGATTGTACTGATGGTATGGCTATGAGGTCTGTAGAAGATATAAATGAAGATATATATTCTAGGGTTTTAGAATCCCTAGTTTAAATAGAAAGGTTAGACCTTATGTTTGAAGGAATATACGGACAAGAGGCCGTCAAAAAAAGACTTAAAAATTTAATAGAGTCTGATAGGATGTCAAATGCCTATATATTTTCTGGTCCAAGTGGAGTCGGCAAGTTTCTTGTAGCCAAGGAGTTCTCAAGGCAGCTCTTGGGTATAAGTCCTGATAATAGTCCGGATTTCAAGCTTATAGAGGCCAAAAAGAATGAATCATCAATAAAAATTGACCAGATAAGGAATTTAAAGGCCGACATATCTATCAAGCCAAACGGAAAATACAAGATATATATAATAGATGAGGCTGAAAAGATGACTGATCAGGCTCAAAATGCCCTTTTAAAAACTTTAGAAGAACCATCTTCTTATGGTATAATAATACTTGTAACTAAAAACGAACAAGCCTTACTTGAAACAATTAGGTCTAGGTGTTTGGATGTCAGGTTTTCGCCCTTGATGATAGATGATATACAAAAAATATTGGTAGATAAGGGGATAGACCATGATAGGGTAGCTGTATCGGCGATATTCTCAAGAGGAAGCGCATCTTTGGCTATAGATATAGCCCAAAGACAAGAGTTTTCTGATATGAGAAAGTTGGTTGAAGACTACTTGATACTCTCATTGGTAGACAAGAAATCATATGAGTCTACTTTGTTTTTGGATATGTTCAAAGACTATTCAAATCAGATAGGCATAATACTCGAGATGATGACACTATACATAAGAGATGCCATCCTATACAGGGAGGGGCTTTCAGACCTGATGATGGTAAATAAGGACAGGGTAAATATAATAAAGAAGATTGGACAGGCTGTAGGTGTGGGTCAGTTGGCTAGATTGATTAGCATAATAGATACAACCAATACAAAGTTGGATGCCAATTGTAACTACAATACCAGCATACAGGCCATGTCCCTTAACATATTTGAGGTGGTGAATAAATGGTAAATATAGTAGGAGTAAGATTTAAGCCAGCTGGCAAGATATATTATTTTGATCCAGTGGATATAGATATAAAATTAGGACAAGATGTCATAGTTGAAACAGCTAGGGGTCTTGAGTATGGTATGATAGTTATAGAGCCTAAGGCAGTTGCCAAGGAAGACTTGGTGAGTGAGCTAAAGCCAATTATCAGGATAGCTAATCAAAAGGACAAGCAGCACTATACAGAAAATAAGGAAAAGATAAAAGAAGCATTCTCTATATGTGAAGAGAAGATCAAAAAGCATGAACTTGATATGTATTTGATTGACTGTGAGTATACATTTGATAGGAACAAGCTTATATTCTACTTTACAGCAGAGGGAAGAATAGACTTTAGAGAGCTAGTAAAAGACCTGGCTGCAATATTTAAGACTAGGATAGAATTAAGACAGATAGGTGTTAGGGATGAGGCCAAGATACTTAACTCGATTGGACCATGTGGCAGACCCCTTTGCTGCTCTACTTGGATAGGTGAGTTCATGCCTGTGTCTATAAAAATGGCCAAGGAACAAGGTTTATCCTTGAATCCTGCCAAAATATCTGGAGTATGCGGCAGATTATTCTGTTGTCTAAAGTATGAGGCTGAAGGATATTCTGATGCAATAAAGAAGGTTCCAAGTCCAGGTTCGATCGTAAAGGACCTATTCTCAGATAGGAAGGCCAAGGTTGTGGACTCAAACTACCTTCTTGAAACTATCAAGGTAGAGTATGAAGACAAGTCTCAGGGGGTATTGTCAGAGGGAGACTACAAACTCCTAAAGGCTATAAAAAAGGACTGCCCTAAGATTATGGCTGCCCAAGAAAAGCTAGATAAGGAAGCCTTGGAAGAACTAAAGAGACTTGAAAAAGAAAAATAAGGTGGAAGATGAAAGTAGAGTTAAAGGATAAGGAAAGAATAGATGATCTCCAGTGTAAGGGGTTAAGGTTAATCCAGAATCCAGATGGTTTTTGTTTTGGTATTGACGCTGTACTGCTTGCAAATTTTTCTAAGGTCAAAAGAGGAAGCAAGGTAGTAGATTTAGGTACAGGGACTGGTATTATACCGGTTTTAATTTCTGGTAAGAGTAGGGCTGACAAAATAATAGGGGTAGAGATTCAAGAAGAGGTAGCGGAGATGGCTACTAGATCTGTGAAACTAAATGACCTTGAAGATAGGGTCATAATATTGAATGAAGACCTCAATAATATTACTAGCCTGATAGGAAAAAATACTGTAGATGTAGTGGTATCCAATCCACCCTATATGCACTCCAAGGGAATAATAAACGAAAATGATAAAAAGGCAATATCAAGGCATGGTATCATGTGTGATCTTGAGGATATATTTAGGGTGGCTAAGGATATACTAAAGCCAAATGGAAAATTGTATATGATAAACAGGACACTAAGGCTAGTAGATATGATGGTATATGCAAGAAACCATAATCTTGAACCTAAAACAATGAAGTTTGTACATTCAAAGATAGGTAAGGCACCAAAACTAGTATTGGTAGAATTTGTAAAATGTGCCAAACCAGAAGTGAAGGTGCTAGAACCCTTGTATATATATAAGGAGGATGGTTCTTATACAGACCAGACCCTAGCCATATATTCAAAGGATTCTATAGAAAGGTAGGTGGTGTTAGTGAGCGGAAAATTATATATATGTCCAACACCAATAGGAAATTTAGATGATATAACATACAGGACCTTGAAGGTCTTAAATTCAGTTGATTTGATAGCTGCAGAAGATACAAGACACAGTATCAAGTTACTAAACCATTTTGAAATATCCAAACCGCTTACAAGTTACCACGAGCACAACAAAAATTCAAAGGGACCAGTTCTTATAGACAAGTTAAAGAGAGGGCTTGACATAGCCCTAGTGAGTGATGCTGGTATGCCAGGTATATCCGATCCTGGAGCTGATATGGTCGGCCTTTGCATAGACGAAGGTATAGAAGTAGAAGTGTTGCCAGGAGCATCAGCCTTTGTTATTGCTCTTGTGGGGTCTGGGATGGATACCAACAAGTTTGTATTTGAAGGTTTTTTAGATAGGGATAAGAAGAAAAAGAAAAATAGACTTGAGGAAATAAAAAACGAGTACAGGACTATGATAGTATACGAATCTCCACATAGGTTAAAAGAAACCCTAAAGCTTATGTTGGATATTTTAGGTGATAGGAAAATATCCCTATGCAGGGAGTTAACCAAAAAGCACGAAGACTATATGAGAAGTTCTATTGATGAGGCTATATCCTATTACAAAGAAAATGATCCCAGAGGTGAATATATATTAATTATTGAAGGTAACACAAATCCTTGCAAGGAAGAAGGTTTAAATGAGTATGAAGACCTGTCTGATAGGGACTATGTTATAAAGTTGATTGAAAATAATATTACAAAGAAGGATGCTATAAAGACCGTTGCAAAGGAAAGAGGTTTAAGGAAAGACGATGTATATAAGCAAGTTTTAGATCTCTAAAGTACTTTATACTATAAATTCACATGATACTTCACTAAAGTAATAAAATTAAAATAAAATGTTAGTTCGTGAAATACATATAAAATACAAATTAAGTTGTTGAAAGGAATACCTTTAAATCACTATAGTGATAAGGTGTTCTTTTTTAATTAATAAAATAAAAAGTATGAATCACTTATTTATTAAAATGAGGCGACTTAGTAATAATATAAAAAAATAAATGTATTGATTAAGTTTTACTCTTATAAAATATGTAATTATACAAAGAATCTATAAGTATTTAAATAAAAATAGTATTTTTCTAATATTTGTGTTAAAATATACTTATCTAATGCTACTTTAATATTTAAAGTATTATTACAAAATTGGCGGGATTTATATAAAAAGGAGAGTAAAATGAAAACCAACCTAACAATGTTAACTGATCTCTATCAATTAACAATGATGAATGGATATTACAAAAAGGGCGTAGAAAATGATACCGCTGTTTTTGATGTGTTTTTTAGAAAAAATGTGTGTGAAGGTGGATACACAATTGTTTGTGGAATTGAAGAAATAGTTCATTATATTAATAACCTAAGTTTTAATGAACATGACTTGGATTATTTGAGAAGTTTAAACTTGTTTGATGAAGATTTTATTGGCTTCCTAAGGGATTTTAAATTCACTGGTGATATATATGCCGTAGAAGATGGTAGCGTAATGTTTCCTGGAGAACCTATTATAGTGGTAAAGGCACCGCTTTACCAGGCTCAGTTGGTGGAAACCGCTATTCTTTCTATAGTTAACTTTATGACCTTGATAGCTACAAAGGCTTCAAGAGTTTGCAATGCAGCAGGAGGAGATCCTGTCCTTGAATTTGGGCTTAGAAGGGCTCAAGGACCAGAAGCAGGCTTGTATGGTGCCAAGGCTGCAATAATAGGTGGATGTACTGGTACATCCAATGTTTTGACAGGTAAGATGTTTGGAGTTCCGGTAGCAGGGACTCATGCCCATAGTTGGGTACAGAAATTTGACTCCGAATTAGAAGCTTTTAGGGCCTATGCTCAGACTTATCCTGATTCATGTCTATTACTTATAGATACTTATAATGTTCTAGAAAGTGGTATCAAAAATGCCTTAATAGTATTTGATGAGTTAAGGGCAAAGGGTTTTGAACCTATTGGAGTAAGACTTGATTCAGGCGACTTGACATACTTGTCAAAGGAAGTTAGAAAGATACTAGACGATGCTGGATATCCAAATGCCAAAATAACAGCATCAAACGACCTAGATGAATATACAATTATTTCTCTAAAACAGGAAGGGGCTGCTATAGATTCTTGGGGGGTAGGTACAAAACTAATTACCTCATATGATTATCCTTCTCTTGGAGGGGTATACAAGTTGGCTGCAACAACTAATAGAGAGGGAATACTTGAACCGAAGATAAAGATATCTGAGAATCCAGAAAAGATAAATAACCCTGGTTTTAAGAAGGTAGTTAGAATATATAATAAAAATGAAAAGTGCGAAGCTGACCTTATAATGTTGGATGATGAAACTATAGATGAGACAAAACCTCTAGAGATATTTGACCCTGTTTATACATGGAAGAGAAGGGTCTATGAGAATTATACTATAAGAGAGCTTCTAAAGCCTCTATTCCTAGAAGGTAAACTAGTAAGAGAAAGAAAATCAGTTTATGAAGTAAAGGAATATGCAAAAAAAGAATTGAGTTCAATGTGGGACCAGTACAAGAGGATAAAGAACCCACATATCTACAAGGTAGACTTATCTCAAAAGTTATGGGATATGAAGAATGATTTGATAGCATCAAAAAGATAGTTTTAAAATATTTGTGTAAGGTAGGGATTAATATGACAAAAAAAGTTTATGAAGAAAGAATGGATTTAACAGATGCGAAGATCATTGAAATATTGCAGGACAATGGTAGAATTTCAATGAAAGATCTAGGGATTGCAGTTGGTCTTACATCTCCAGCAGTTTCAGAAAGGGTAAAAAGACTTGAAGAATCAGGTATAATATCATGCTACAAGGCTATTATCAATCCTGATTCTATGGGAAGGTCTATAAAGGCATTTATAAATGTATCATTACCAGGTACTGCATACGATTTATTCTTAGAGCAGGTAGAACAAGACCCTAGAATTGTTGAAGGACATCATATTACAGGTGACGATAGTTTTCTGATAAAGGTAATTGTTGAGAATATGGATGATTTAGAGAATGTAATAAATGGATTGAAAGATTTTGGAAGAACTAAGACATCAGTGATACTTTCAACTCCAATACAGTCTAAATCTATAATATAGGATCCCTATAACTTATTGTATTTTAAGTATAGTTTTTTAATCGACCAAAAAGGGGTATATTAAAAAGGCTGCCAGTTTTTGCATGGTGATTGACTTTTCAAAGTAAATACTATAAAATTAGGGGTGTAAGAATTTTATATGGGCTAAGAAGAGAAGAGTAGGTATTGGTAAGGGTAGCAGAGAGTCGGAGCTGGTGAAAGCCGACACCCGGAAGATATTGAAGATGGACTTGGAGCTACATATCTGAGCAAGGATGCTATAATTTAGTATAGGTCAAAGTTAGGATATGTGTATGGATGCGTTAAATCCAAGAGGTACTATTAGATATGACAGCATAGTTGTATTTTTTAGTAAATAGGGTGGTACCGTGACTAATACTCGCCCCTATGCTTTGCATAGGGGTGTTTTTTATTATTTTTTTATTATAAGGAGGAAGACATGACAAAAAAACCGACATTTTATGTAACAACACCTATATATTATCCAAGTGGTAAATTACATATAGGACATGCCTATACTACAATAGCAGCAGATGCTATTGCTAGATTTAAGAGATTCTGTGGCTATGACGTAAGATTCCTTACTGGAACTGATGAACATGGAGAAAAAATCAAGAAGAAGGCCCAGGAAGCGGGTATGTCTGAGATAGAATTTTTGGATGCCCAGATAGCTGATATAAAGAAGCTATGGGAAAAGCTTGAAATATCTAATGATGACTTTATAAGAACTACTGACAAGGAAAGACATGAAGTTATAATCCAGAAGATATTCACTAAATTATACGAACAAGGAGATATCTACAAGGGTTCATATGAGGGTAACTACTGCGTACCTTGTGAGAGTTTCTGGACTGAATCACAGATGATAGATGGGCACAAGTGTCCAGACTGCGGTAGGGAAACTAAGATAGTTAAGGAAGAGTCTTACTTCTTTAGACTATCAAAATACCAGGATAGGATAAGAGACCTATTTGAAAATACAGACTTTGTACTTCCAGAGTCAAGAAAGAATGAAATGATCAAGAACTTCATAGATCCAGGACTAGAAGATTTATCTGTAACTAGAACATCATTTGACTGGGGTATCAAGGTACCTTTCGATGAAGACCATGTAATATATGTATGGATAGATGCCCTATGCAACTATATAACTTCTCTAGGTTACATGAGTGAAGACGATTCTAAGTTCAAGAACTATTGGCCAGCAAATGTACAGTTGGTAGCCAAGGAAATAGTGAGATTCCACACAATTATATGGCCTGCCTTATTGATGGGCCTAGATCTACCTCTACCTCAGAGGGTATTTGGACATGGATGGATACTATTTGCTGATGACAAGATGTCAAAATCTAAGGGGAACATAGTATATCCAGGCCAGATGGTAGACAAGTACGGTGTAGATGCCCTTAAGTACTTCTTATTGAGAGAATTCTCATTTGGTCAGGATGGTAGCTATACTCATAGAAACTTTATAACTAGAATCAACTCAGACCTAGCCAACGACCTAGGTAACCTTGTTAGTAGAACTGTTTCAATGGTTGAAAAGTACAATGACGGAATCCTTGTAGTAAATGATGCCAAGACTGAGTTTGATGATGAACTAATAAATCTATACAAGGAAATCAGAGTTGATTTTGAAAAACAGATGAATGACCTTATGTTCCATGAGGCCCTTGAGTCAGTTTGGAGATTTGTAAGAAGAACAAACAAGTATATAGATGAGACTATGCCTTGGGCTCTTGCAAAAGATGATAGCAAGAAGGACCAGTTAAACCATGTATTATACAACCTATGTGAGTCAATAAGATTGATATCTACATTGATATCTTCACTACTTCCTGATACAGCTAGAAAGATATTTTATCAGTTGGGTATAGAAGGTCTTGAAGAGCTTACTAATTGGGAAAGTACAGATACATTTGGCCTAATAGCTGATGGAACTAAGGTTCACAGGGGAGAAGTCCTATTCCCAAGATTAGATGTTGAGGAAGAAATAAAGGTCCTAGAAGAAATGTTTGCTGAAAAGATAGTAGACCAGGAAGTTAAGTTAGACCACAAGGAAGAGATAACAATAGATGATTTTTCAAAAGTAGAGATGAGGGTTGGTAAGGTTGTTAAGTGTGAAAAGCACCCTAAGGCCGACAAACTACTGGTATCTCAGATTAAGATAGGTTCAGAAGTAAGGCAGATAGTATCAGGCATAGCTAACTACTACAAGCCAGAAGATATGGTAGGTAAGAGTGTAGTTGTAGTATGTAACCTAAAGCCAGTCAAGCTAAGAGGTGTAGAATCTCAGGGTATGATTTTGGCAGCCGGAAATGATGGGGATGCTCTTGTATTGCCAGAAGCTATCGGTGCCAATGATGGAGCAGAGGTGAGATAATGTTGTTTGATTCACATGCCCACCTTAACGATGAGAGGTTCGATGAGGATAGGGAAGAACTAATAGAATTACTGAGACAGAGGGATGTTGATCTAGTTGTAAATCCAGGAGCAGACATGGAGACATCTAAGACAGCCCTAGATCTTGCCAACAAGTATGACTTTATATATGCAGCAGTAGGTGTACATCCCCACGATGTTGAGGATATGACCGAAGAAGATATAGACCAACTGAAAAAGTGGGCTAAGGAAAATGACAAGGTAGTTGCCATAGGTGAGATTGGCCTAGACTACTACTATGACAATTCTCCAAGAGACCTACAGAAGAAGTGGTTTATAAGGCAGATTGAACTTGCTAATGAACTAGGACTGCCATTTATAGTCCATGACAGGGATGCCCATGGAGATACTTTTGAGATCATCAAAAAGTACAAGGCACCAGAGACAGGTTGCGTCTTACACTGCTATAGTGGAGAACTTGAACTTGCCAAGGAATATATCAAGCTAGGTTGCCATATATCAATAGCCGGCACTGTTACCTTCAAAAACAATAGAAAGACAGTGGATGTTGCCAAGAATATACCTCTTGAGTGGATGTTTATAGAGACTGACTCACCATATCTGGCACCAGTACCTAACAGGGGAAAGAGAAATGACCCTTCAATGGTTAGACACGTCGCTGAAAAGATTGCCCTTGAAAGAGGAATATCCTACGAGGAAGTATGCCAGGCGACTAAGGAGAATGCCAAGAAGTTCTTTAAGTTAATACACAGTGAAGACGAGTAGAGCGAAGACGAGTAGAACAGGAGTAAAATTTGAACAAGATTAAGGGAATAATATTTGACGTTGATGGTGTGATATTCGATACAGAGAGGATGTCATCAGACTTTTGGACCAAGACCATGAAAAAGTATGGCTATGAGATGGGAGATGCTGAATACTGCCAGGTCATGGGTAGGAATAGGGCTGGAATAATAGCAGGTCTTGAAAAAATTTATGCTGGATCAGGCCTTGACTTTGAATCCATATCCAATGAAAAGACAGAGGCCATGGTAGCCCAACTAGACGCTTATCCCATACCTGTCTTACCTGGTGTGTTTGAGATAATAGACTATATCGACAAAAGGGGTTATAAAAAGGGGATTGCTACATCAACCAGAAAAATAAGGGCTGAAAATAGACTCAAAAAAGAGCATGTTTATGAACATTTTGATGCCTATATGTATGGTGACGAAGTAGTTGATTCCAAGCCCAACCCAGAGATATTCCTCAAGGTTGCAGATAAGTTGGGGTTAAGTCCAAAGGAATGTCTAGTCCTAGAGGATTCTCCATCTGGTGTTGAAGCAGCCTACAGGGGTGGATTTAGGTGTATCAATATAGTTGGTATAAAAGAGCCTACTCAGGATATGATAGACCATACCGAAGCTAGGCTAAATAGTCTTTTAGAACTTATAGACTGGCTTGAATGTAACGACAAGTAATAGCATCATTATACAAATAGGGGGGAAAAGGTATGAAAAAACTAGCTTTTATTGGTGCAGGTAACATGGGAAGTGCAATTTTAGGTGGAGTTATAAAGGCAGGTGTAGTAAGTCCTGAAAACGTAACTGTAGCAGACTTGTACCAACCGTCTTTAGATAGAGTAAAGAGTGAGTTTGGAGTAAATGTTACAAGTGATTCAAGTCTCGCTGTAAAGGATGCAGATATTGTGATTCTTGCTGTAAAGCCTAACATCATAAATGGTGTAATGAAGGATATTAGGGATTCAATCGATGGACAGAAGTTGATAGTATCCATAGCAGCAGCTACGACAATTGAGTCTATAGAAAACCTTATTGGAGATGACAAGAAGGTAGTAAGGGTGATGCCTAATACTCCAGCCCTAGTAGGTGAAGGTATGTCAGCTCTTAGCCCTAATAAGAATGTTACAAATGATGAGATGGATTTTGTAGTTGAGTTATTTGAATCATTTGGTAAGGCGGAGATAGTTGGAGAGTACCTTATGGATGCCGTTGTAGGAGTTAGTGGTTCTAGTCCGGCATATGTATTTATGTTTATAGAGGCTATGGCAGATGCAGCTGTACAGACAGGTATGTCAAGAGCACAGGCCTATAAATTTGCTGCCCAATCAGTATATGGTGCTGCCAAGATGGTTCTTGAAACAGGCAAGCATCCAGGCGAACTAAAGGATATGGTATGCTCACCAGGTGGAACTACAATAGCGGCAGTAGAAACTCTTGAAGAGCATGGACTAAGGAATGCTGTCATAAAGGGACAGATTGCCTGTGTTGACAAGTCTATTGCTATGGCTAAAAAGTAAGAGAAACAAGAAGTAAATATTTATGTATTTTTTGTCCATTGTGTGATATAATTAATTGTAATGCACAAGTAAGATGTGCTTTTTTGTGTGCGCTGTATACCTCTTAAATGAGAGGTTTTAAGAGTGAATATAAATAAAAGATTAGGGAGCAGTTACAAATGTTAAAAAGAAATGATCTATGTCACTGTGGAAGTGGGAAAAAATATAAGAATTGTTGTATGGAAAAAGACAAATCAGGTAGGGTTGATGAACTTAATAAAAAAGCCCTTCTGGATAGAAAAGACAAGATAGACAGAAATTATACAGCTACAATAGTTAAGTTGGGGCACCACTTAGAAGAATTGATAGATAAAGATGAAAATTTTGCTAAGATGGAAGAGGAATCAAGAAACAATCTTTTTGGAGATATGTTGACTAGCAATATAGCATCTAATAGATTTTTTGCATCATATTTCTCTTATGACTATATGATTGATAGAGATACTACACCAGCAATATACACTGTGAACCACTTTAGGTTTAATCAGGATGAAAAGAATATAGTATATTCTTGTGTAAATTCATATCCAAGTCTATTCACTATAGATAAAATAGATGATATAGAAGTAGTGATAAAGGATATGTTCACTGGTCACAAGTACAAGACTCTTGATTCTAAGATACTTGGTAACTTTGCTATAGGGGACTATATACTAGGAAGACCTGTAAGAATAGGTGATATATATGTATTAATAGACCTGACTATAAGAATCCAAGAAGAAACTAAGAACATGATATACGATGCTATAATGAAGGCATTTGAAGAAAATAAGGATAAGATAGGCAACTTAGAGTACTTTGTAGCCATGAATTCACTATTCTTCTACAAGTATATGCTACAGTTATTACAGATTAGCGACTACAAGGACAATGAGCTAGAAGAGACCCTAGAATCTATAGAAGACCAAGAGGATAAGGTAGCTACACTAGAATCATCCAAGGTAGTTAGAGAAGGTCAGAATGAAGATACCTTAAACCTTGATCATATATTCAAGGAAAAAATAAAAGACGAAGAAATATACAAGGGTATAATGAGACTTTGGATAGATATAGCTGACAAGATTAATATCGGTGGCTCTGAGAATGGATGGGCAGCAGGCCTTGAATACTATTACAAGAAGCAAAACGACATAGCTGCAACACAGTCTGCCATAGCTAAGGAATACGGAGTAAGTACAAGTACCCTAGCTAAGAGAAATAAGGAAATATCCGCTGTATTTAGTGATTAAGGAGAAAAATATGACTTTAAAAATTGGTAAGACAATACCTGTTGCTACAAATTTTATTAGATCTAATCCTGCAGTTCCTGTATATAAGGGAGAAGATGCTATAGAGAACCTATATGCTGTAATCTACCATATAGAGATAGGCTACAATAAGGATGACCTACAGACAACAAAGCAATATGTGATTGTTGACTATAAGGACTATAGGTTAGATGAAACTTCAAAAAGAGATATTATGGATTTGGCCATGGAATACTGCAAAGATAAGGGTATAGATAAGGACGAGAATCTAGAAATTAAATTGCTTGATGACGAAGTTGCTGAGGACTTCCTAGAGAAGATTTTCAACAATATGAAGCTTATAAGGGGCTTGATTTCTAAAGAATAAATAGTGTGGACTACTGGGTAAAGCCCGGTAGTCCTTTTTTATAGGAGGTAAGGATGCTAAGAGTATCTAATATCAAGATAGATATAGATGATAAAATTGAATTGGTCAGAGAAAAGCTACTAAAAAAGCTGAAGATAAAAAACAGTGATATATTGGAATACAGCATATACAAGGAATCTGTGGATGCTAGAAAAAAGGACAAGATCCTATTGGTATATACTGTTGATATACTTGTTAAAAATGAGGATAAAATCCTAAAGTTCAAGCCCAAAGATACTACACATATAGATACAAACAGGTATATTGATGTCAAAATGGGGGATAAGTCACTCAAACACAGACCTGTAGTCGTAGGTTCTGGACCAGCTGGACTTTTTGCAAGTCTTATCCTAGCCCAGAGAGGTTACAAACCCCTTATGCTTGAAAGGGGTATGGATGTAGATCAGAGAACAAGGGATATAGAGAATTTTTGGTCAGGTGGAGACTTCAAACCCAAGTCAAATGTCCAGTTTGGAGAGGGTGGAGCAGGTACCTTTTCAGATGGTAAGCTGACTACAAGACTCAAGGATATAAGGTCTACCAGGGTCCTTGAGGAATTTGTAAAGCATGGTGCACCAGAGGAGATTTTATATTCTCACAAGCCTCATGTTGGAACAGACATACTTAAAAATGTAGTCAAGAATATCAGAAATGAGATAATAAAGCTTGGTGGAGAGGTTAGGTTTGATGCCCAGCTTACTGATATGAAAGTAGAAGCGGGTAATATAAAATCTATAGAAATCAACGGTTCTGAGTGGATTGACGTTGAACACCTGATACTTGCCATAGGCCATAGTGCAAGGGATACCTATGAAATGGTCTATAAAATAGGTATGCACGTTGAGCAAAAGCCATTTGCCATAGGTGCAAGAATTGAACATCCTCAGGATATGATAAACCATGCCCAGTATGGTAAATTTGCCGGTCATGAAAAGTTAGGACCAGCAGACTATAGGTTGACTGCCCAAACATCAAATGGTAGGAGTGTATACACTTTCTGTATGTGTCCAGGCGGCAGTGTAATAGCATCTGCTTCAACAGAGGGTGAGTTGGTCACTAATGGCATGAGTGAACATGCAAGAGATAAGGCAAATGCCAACAGCGGTCTTTTGGTCAGTATAAACACTAGTGACTACGAGTCCGACCACCCACTTGCAGGGATATGGTTCCAGCAGAGATATGAGAGATTGGCCTATCAGTTAGGTGGTTCAAACTACAAGGCACCTTGCCAACTAGTAGGAGACTTTTTAAGGGGAGAGCCATCGACTAGTATAGGTTCGGTTTGTCCGTCTTATAGTCCTGGTGTAACTATGACAGACCTATCAAGATGCCTACCACCTTTTGTAGTTGAGTCTATGAAAGAGGGGATTAGGAGTATGGATAGAAAATTACATGGATTTGCTATGAATGATGCAGTATTGACAGGAATAGAGACGAGGTCTTCTGCACCAGTTAGGCTAAAAAGAGATGTAGATACTCTAGAATCCCTATCTATAAAAAAATTATACCCATGCGGAGAAGGTGCTGGATACGCAGGAGGTATAGTTACAGCGGCAGTTGATGGTATCAAGTGTGCAGAAAAAATTATAGAAGAATATACCAAAATTGTTTAGTAACTAAAAAATATGTTAAAGTTAAGGTTGATGAGGCAGATATATAAATATAAAGAAAATGTATAAAAATCATCAATACATCTTGACAAGATACCAAACTATTAATAAGATATATTGTGTATTAAGTGATTGTAAAGAGCATATCATATTCTTGGTGTGTAGATTTTGGCAATAAATATTTCATATAAATGAAAGAAAGAAGGTAACAATGAGTAACTTAAGATTTGATTATGGTAAGGCAGGAAAGTTTTTAGAGAAGAGAGAAGTAGAGGCAATGGAACCTTTTATAGCAGCAGCCCACAAGATGTTGCATGGAAAGACTTGTCCAGGATCTGACTTTTTAGGTTGGATGGATCTTCCTCAAGACTATGACAAGGAAGAATTTGCAAGAATCAAGAAGGCAGCTGAAAAGATAAAGTCTGAATCAGATGTTCTAATCGTTATCGGTATAGGTGGATCATACCTAGGAGCTAAGGCAGCCCTTGATATGCTGGGATCTGCATTCAAGAATGACCTATCAAGAGAAGAAAGAAAGGCTCCACAGATATACTTCGCTGGTAACTCTATAAGTTCATCATACCTACTAGACCTATTAGACCTAGTAGCTGACAAGGACTACTCAGTAAATGTAATCTCTAAGTCAGGAACTACAACTGAGCCAGCTCTTGCATTTAGGGTATTTAAGGAAGACCTAGAAAAGAGATATGGTAAAGAAGGAGCAGCAAGTAGGATATACGCTACTACTGATAAGGCTAGAGGAGCCCTTAGAAAGATGGCAGATGAAGAAGGATATGAAACTTTCATTATACCTGATGATGTAGGTGGAAGATATTCAGTACTTACACCAGTTGGTCTATTACCTATTGCAGCAGCAGGATTTGATATAGATGCAATGATGAAGGGTGCAGCAGATGCCAAGGTTGAATACTCAAATGAAGATTTAATGAGCAACGATGCCTACCAGTATGCAGCAGTTAGAACAATTCTTTCAAGAAAGGGTAAGGAGACAGAGTTACTTGTAAACTATGAACCTCAGTTACAGTACTTCTCAGAATGGTGGAAGCAGCTATTTGGAGAAAGTGAAGGAAAGGACCAGAGGGGGATATTCCCAGCATCAGTAAACTTCTCTACAGACCTACACTCAATGGGTCAGTATATCCAGGATGGTAGAAGATTCTTGTTTGAAACAGTTCTAAACGTTGAAGAACCAAGAAGAAACCTTGCTGTAAAGTCTGATGAAAAAGATTTAGATGGTCTTAACTATCTTGCAGGTCAGACAGTTGACTTTGTAAACCACAAGGCATTTGAGGGTACTCTACTTGCTCATACAGATGGAGATGTTCCAAACCTTATAATTAACATAAAGAGACTAGACGAATATACTTTTGGACAGATGGTATACTTCTTCGAAATAGCTTGTGGAATCAGTGGTTGCATGATGGGTGTAAATCCATTCAACCAGCCAGGTGTTGAAGACTACAAGACAAATATGTTTGCCCTATTAGGAAAGCCAGGATTTGAAGAAAAGAAGAAAGAGCTAGAATCTAGATTATAAATATAAAATAGAATAAAAAATTTGTAGTCAATAAAATAAAGTTGGCATCCAGAACTCAACGGGAGTCGTGGATGCCAACTATTTTTTGGCTTATTTTTGGCTTTGTAATTAGCGTTTTACTTACTACTATTTTGTTATTATATTAGGTTTTTATTTTTTGATTTTAATTAAGGTCTTATTACTTATATTTTACTTTGACAATGCAGGGATCAAAGGTCTTTATTTAGCTATATCGTCTAGCTTGTCTGCCTTTAGAATAGCGTTTAGAAGCACTGAAGCACCTTCTGTACACTGTTCATCTGAAGCAAATTCTGGTTCGCAATGAGATAGACCATCCTTAGTTACTACGAATATCATAGTTGTAGGTATCATATATGCAACGAACTGTGCATCATGACCTGCTCCAGAGTGAATTGGCATATTTGGTATTTCTAGTTCGTCAGCTGATTCCTGAACGAAGTCTACCAACTGCTTATTCCAATATACTGTGTCTCTTTCCCAAGCTAACTTAACTTCGCAAGTACATCCAGCCCACTTTTTGTCAGCTAGGCCAAGTACTATCTTACGAACTGCTTCAAGAACCTTTGGATCTTCATGTCTTACATCTAGAGAGAATTCAACATAGTCTGGTATTACTGTATGTACACATGGATGACAAACAATTTCACCTGTAGTATATACAAGTTCAGGTCTATTTAGCTTGTCGATTTCTTCATGTAGGTAGCAAAGAGCCTGAGAAGCAGCGAATAGACCATCTCTTCTCTTGTCCATTGGGAATGTACCAGCGTGGGCTGCCTGGCCTGTAAAACTGATTCTGTAGTTGAACATACCAAGTACACAGTCAACTATACCAACAGTCTTTCCTTCATCTTCAAGGATAGGACCCTGTTCTATATGTAGTTCAAAATCACACATATATTCTTCAGGATTTAATCTGTTTTTCTTGTCTCCCTTGTATTTGAAGTTAGCTAACTTTTCACCGAAAGTAGTAACACCATCTTCAACGCTCTTAGACTTCATCATATTTTCAAATTTGAAGTTTCCTCTTAGGGCTTCAGGTAGGTAGTCATTACATACTATACCAGAAGACATCATAGCTGGTGGATATAAAGAACCTTCTTCATTAGTCCAAATCATAGCAACTATGTCGTGTCTATGTGGAATCTTATTTGCTACGATTGTTTCAAGAACTTCCATAGCACCCATTACACCTAGGATACCATCGTAGTTACCACCGTTTTTAACAGAGTCACAATGAGATCCTGTAACTATTTTCTTTAGACCTGGTTCAGAACCTGGTAGAGTAGCGTACATATTTGCAACGTCGTCAGTAGTTACGATTGCACCTATTTTTTCCATTCTTTCCTTGAAATAATCTCTTGCCTGGATAGCTTCAGGGCTTAGTGAGTATCTAGTTATACCACCGTGTCCAGCATCTCCAAATTTTGAAAAAGTATGTATCTTCTCAGACATTCTTCCTAAATCACATTTATACATAGTTCTTAGTACCCCTTTCTTGTAATCACATATATTCTAATATTGATAAACAATACTAGCAATCTATTCTATTAATCTAATCTTATTAATTTATATTCTTAAATTATACTAACTGTGGCTTTCCTCTCTTGATCAACTGTCCTCTTGCTTCTGATCCTACATATTCTCCGTTTTCTGCAACAAGGTCACCTCTAGAGAATGTAGCTACTGGATATCCCTTTACAGAGAAGCCTTCAAATGGAGTGTAGTCTACATTTTCGTGTAGGTTGTCAACTGATAGAGTTACTTCCTTTTCTGGATCGAATACTACTATATCTGCATCAGATCCTACTGCTATAGTACCCTTCTTAGGATACATACCAAATATCTTAGCTGGGTTAGTAGAAGTCAATTCAACAAATTTTTCTATTGGTAGACGACCTTCATTAACACCGTTATGGTAGATTAGGGCAAGTCTTGCTTCTATGCCAGGAGCACCATTTGGAATCTTAGTAAAGTCATTTAATCCCATCTTTTTCTGCTCCATAAAGAATGGACAGTGGTCAGTTGCTATAGTCTGTAGCTTGCTAAACTTAAGTGAATCCCAAAGAAGTTCATTATTGAATCCTTCTCTAAGTGGAGGGCTCATTACATACTTAGATCCTGCAAAATCTGGTTCTAAATAATTGTCTATTGAAAGAAGTAGGTACTGAGTACAAGTTTCTCCCATAGTCTTGAAACCTTCCTGTCTAGATCTTGCTATAACATCTGCAGCTTCCCTGTTACTTACATGAACGATATAGATAGGAGCATCTACCATTTCTGCAAGTTTGACAGCCCTGTTTGTAGCTTCTGCCTCACATTTTTGAGGTCTTGAAATAGCATGGTACACTGGATCAGTCTTACCATCAGCTAGTAATTTTGCTATATTGTAGTTGATAGAGTCATAGTTTTCAGCGTGTACACATACAAGACCATCATTATCCTTAGCTATCTGAAGTATTTCAAGAAGCTCCTTGTCACTTAGTCTCATGCCATCGTAAACCATAAATACCTTGAAAGAAGAGAATCCATTCTTTAAAAGTTCTGGAAGGTCTTTTCTCGCCTGGTCATCAAGATTTGTAACTGCAAGATGGAAACCATAATCTATAACAGCCTTTCCTTCAGCCTTTTCTTTCCATATATCTATAGCATCCTTAAGAGTCTTTCCACCTGGCTGGATAGCATAGTCAACAACTGTAGTTGTACCACCTATTGCTGCTGCCTTAGTACCAGTTAAGAAGTCATCGCTTGAGAATGTACCACAGAATGGCATATCAAGATGTGTATGAACATCTATACCACCTGGTATTAGATACTTGCCCTTTGCGTCATAAACGTTTTCACCGTCTATACAAGTAGCAATTTCAATAACCTTACCGTCCTTAACACCGATATCAGCAACATAAGAATCGCCGCTTGTAACAATTTTACCGTTTTTAATTACTAAATCATAAGTAGACATACAAAAGTCCCCCTTTTCTTATATTATTTGTTTAAATTTTGGCTATTAGTTTTTTGAATTTGGCTGTTTTCTTGTAATATAGTTTGATTTACATACGAATAAAGCTTGACACGCTATAGATTATTAATTAAAGAATTAAAATCTAAGATTTTATTGAATTTGATTGATTATTATGTAACTATGATATCACCAAAGAATTAAAAGGTCAATAGTAATTTTTAGAAAATTTGATATATTGAAACTGTATAGAAATCCACAAAGTACTTGAAGATCAGTTAAATAAATAGGTGACAGGCTATGAAAAAACATTTCTTTATGAGCTTGTTTTTTCAAGTTAGCCTGTCTTATAGTATATTTATTATATTTATGAAGTTTCTTATGTGTGTGATAAAATACAATTTTTACAGGTCTAAAACAAAACAAGAGTCCTTGGTTTGCCTAGTTAAGTGACTACTTACAATACTTGTTGATCAGTCTATGGGCCTTGCTCTGAGAAATTGAAAGAACTTCTGCTAGCTTATATGAAGAGGGATATTTAGTATAGAAGGACTTTATAATACCCGACTCAGCCTCTTCGAGTAGGAGTTTTAAATCATTTTTTTCGTCCGTATCGAAGTAAAAAGAACTCACTTCCTCTGTTTTATTTTCAACGTTTGTTATATTTGTTGGTAGATCTTCTGTATTGACGATGTTTTTTTGAGCATTGATTATCAGGTACTCGATCAAGTATTCAAGTTCCCTTATATTTCCAGGCCATGAATACTTGCTAAAAGCGGTGTAGACCTTTGGTGAGAACTTGATATTGGTACCGTATTTGTTATTGAAAAAGTTGACAAAGTGGTTGATGAAAACCTCTAGGTCTTCTTTTCTTTCATTAAGAGGGGGCATATGAAGCTGCACTACATTTAGTCTGTAGTAGAGGTCTTCCCTAAACTCTCCCTTTTCAACTAGGTCTTGGAGCTTTCTGTTTGTGGCAGTGATTATTCTTATATCTGCGTCTTTTTTGTCTCGAGCACCTATAGGAAGATATTTCTTCTCTTGGACTAGCTCAAGAAGTTTGGCCTGGACGTTCATAGGTAGTTCTCCTATTTCGTCTAAAAATAGAGTCCCGCCTTGGGCTTGCTCAACTAAACCCTTTTTGCCTGAGTGAAGGGCACCTGTAAAGGATCCCTTTTTGTAGCCGAATAACTCCGATTCTATTAGATTTTCTGGAAGGGTAGTACAGTTTATGGACACAAAAGTCATATTTTTTCTAGGACTATTCTCATGTATAAATCTTGCCAATGAGGTCTTGCCTGTACCTGATGCCCCTGTTATAAGTACGTTGACGTCTTTTTCCGAGAACCTAAGGGTCTTAATCAGTAGGTCTCTTACTGTAGGGCTCTTGAAATACTGGAAGGTATTTTTTACAACATTATCTTCATCCTTGGTGTCGTTTGTTTTTTTTAGCTGATGTTGAGCGTGGTTAAGTGTATTGTTTAGGATTTCAGTTTCAGTTATATCCTTACAGTTTTCTATTACATATATTATATTTCTTTTATCATCAAATATTGGAGAAGAGGTGTTCAGGAATATTCTTCCGTTTTTTGTCTTTTGTTTGAAGCTTATAGTCTTTTTTTGTGATATGACCTTGTCGAACATAAGGTGGTCTACTATGTTTTTGTCTGTAATATAGTGGATATCCTTGCCGATTATATCACTAGGTTTTATTCCATGATTAGTTTCGAATTGAGGATTGCAATAAATGACTATGCCGGCACTATCTATAATAATGATTTCCTCACAAAAATTATCAATTGCATATAGAAATATATTATCAATTGAAAAATAATCGCTCTTTGTGTAAACCCTGGTCTCATTTAGGTTTGTACAAAGTAGGTCAAACTTATCAAAACTAGATATATCAACTCTTCCTGCAGATATAACCCCTGGGAAATTGTCTTTAGCCTGGATGTTATAGTCGATTATTTTGTTCTTTTTGTCTGTCAAAATTAGTGGTGAATTAAACAGTTTATTCTTGCTTTTTAACATGGAAAACTCCTCTCGAATTATAAAAAGTGTGGATAATAAATTTATTTTGAAGAAAATAAGTTAATTATGAATTATATTTTACAGTATTTTTTAATTTTTTTCAAGAAAAAAATCATAGTAAGTCAAAAATAACTTAAAAATAGGCTTATCAATTCCAAATGGACTTAAAAATCACCAATTCCCCCTATTAGCCAGGGGTTGAAATTTATTGTAAATATCAACAAAAAAATATTTATCTATTGAGAATCTTGTATTATCAATAGATATCGAAATTAGTTAAAAAGTTGGCATACGATTTGCTTTA
>OHAD01001066.1_pt1 | contig 28179 bp, 23 predicted proteins | sample 1577011 | NCBI WGS metagenome assembly OHAD01 (sample SAMEA3541510, study PRJEB24748) | human gut metagenome | biome: human gut; feature: human-associated habitat; material: faeces | place: China | collected 2012 | reverse complement strand
CCCACGTATCTAGCTTGGAAGGCTAGTGTTCTACCATTGAACTACACCCGCATTTCGCTGAAACGGTAATGTTGTTGTTACAGCAGTCGGGGTGACAGGATTCGAACCTGCGGCCTCCTGGTCCCAAACCAGGCGCTCTAGCCAAACTGAGCCACACCCCGCTGTTTTTCTTTATTTATTTGTGCTTCGTTGTCCGACGCAAGACATATTATATGGTAAGCCACCCCAAATGTCAACACTTTTTTTCAATTTTTTTTGTTTTTTTTTGAAAAAGTGATTTTTTCGGTTTCAAAAAGTGCCGCAAAGCCGCTAAAATCAAGGCTTTGCGGGCTTTTCACTTTTTTGAAAAAAGTTTCATTTTTTTGCTTAAAAAATGGTTCGTGGGCATGGTTTTTAAGATTTTTTGTAAAAAAATATTTTTTTCGCACAATAAAAAAATCTCAATTTTTTATTTTAGATGTCTTCATAAATGAGCAAACTCAAAATATATTGTGTTCACAGTTATGGGAACATTATTTCAAAGGTATTTTATTTCTATCTGAGGATATTTTCCCTCTTCGATTTCCATAACTGCATAGCTCGGTCTGCGGCCACGCTGACGCGGATAGGTAAGACTGCCTGGATTAATCACAAGAATTCCGTCCTCTTCCTCGACTACCGGAGTATGGGTATGACCATACATTACGATCTGGCAGTCTTTTGCCTTTGCTTTCTCCACAATCCGGTCATGATCTCTGGACACAAAATAATAGTGTCCATGTGTCACCAGAATTTTATAGCCTTCCAGTGTTATCTCTTCTTCCTGTGGAAGATCTGTGAAAAAGTCATTATTCCCGGCGACAATACTGCATGGGCATTCTGCTAGAGCTTCAATAAAGATTTCTCTTCCCTCTACATCGCCACAGTGAATCAGATAATCAAAAGGCGCCTCTCTGTACACTGCTTCCTCCAGATTTTCATCCCGTCCATGAGTATCACTTACGATCAATACCTTCATTTCAGTTCTTCCTTTATAGCACGCAGAGCTTTGCCACGATGGCTGATCTTATTTTTTTCTTCCATAGACAGTTCTGCAGAAGTACATCCATATTCAGGAAGGTAGAAAATCGGATCATATCCAAATCCGTTCTCGCCCTTCTCTTCGTACCCTATACGGCCTTCCATTGTTCCACGTACTGTTTTTACACTTCCATCCGGAAAAGCCGCTGCAACGGCACATACGAACCTTGCAGTACGTTTCTCGTCCGGCACACCATTCAATCTTTCTATCAAATTGGCATTCTTAATGCGATAGGAGGTATCTTCTCCCATATAACGCGCAGAGTAAATGCCAGGCTCCTTGTTCAGATAGTCAATCTCCAGGCCAGAATCATCCGCAAGAGTGATCTCCCCTGTCATTTCGCAAATCGTTTTCGCCTTGATTATAGCATTTTCTTCAAAAGTAGAGCCATCTTCTACGATATCTGCATGGATTCCTGCTTCTTTCATAGAAACAACTTCCACATCCATATCCGCAAGAATTTCCCGGATTTCTTTCATCTTGTCCTGATTACCGGTAGCAAAAATTATTTTTTTCATAATTCTTTATGTCCTCTGTTTTATTTATTTCTATTTACTTCTGTATCCGTTTACTGTTTACGCTGTTCTGAATAACTTTCCAGCACATTCTTTTCAAAATAACTATGCTGCTTACTTATTTTTCTTCGGCGGGCGCGGTCCCAGAAACTGGTAATAATAAGTTTTCAGCATTCCATTATAAATCTTTCGGTTCTTGTCCGCTTTTCTTCCGATATCATTCTCTGCTTTTTCATAAGATGTGATCAGATACATCGACCACTTATCCAGTCTTGCATAACTTTCCCCGATTTCTCTGTAAAGCTGCGCAAGATTCTCTTTTTCTTCCAGTCGTTCGCCGTATGGCGGGTTTGTGATGATAAATCCATATGGCTTCGGATGGCGGAGTTCTTTTACCGGTCTCTGCTGGAAATGGATCAGCTTGTCCACCCCTGCCATTTTTGCATTTGCCCTGGCTGCTTTCAAAGCTTCCGGATCAATGTCAAAGCCCTGGATATCTGTATCAATGTTAAGATTTACCCTGTCCTGCGCTTCCTCATTGGCATCATACCAGCATTTTCTCGGAACTAAGTGTTTCCAGTCTTCTGCCAGGAAAGAACGGTTCATTCCCGGTGCAATGTCTGCTGCCATCATCGCAGCCTCTATCGGGAAAGTACCACTGCCGCAGAATGGATCGACCAGGATTCTGTCTTTATTCCATGGTGTGAGCATGATCAGCGCAGAGGCAAGCGTCTCTGTGATCGGAGCTTTTACTGTCATTTTACGATATCCTCTTTTGTGCAGGGATACGCCTGAAGTATCAATACCAATTGTAGCTACATCTTTCATAAATGCCACACGGATCGGAAAGCTTGCTCCGTCCTCCTCAAACCAGGATACCCCGTATACACCCTTCAGACGCTCTACAATCGCTTTTTTCATAATAGACTGGATATCTGATGGGCTAAAGAGTTTACTTTTAACAGAATTCGCTTTTGCGACCCAGAACTTGCCATCCTTTGGAATGTAGTTTTCCCACGGAAGAGCCTTTGTCTTCTCGAAGAGCTCATCGAACGTTTCCGCCTTTACTTCAGCTACTTTCAGCAGGATTCTCTCCGTGGAACGCAGGAATATGTTAGCATCTGCAATTCCCTGGGCGTCTGCCTCAAATGTCACTTTGCCGTCCTCAACTTTTGTGATCTCGTAGCCAAGATCAAGGATCTCGCGTTTTAATACTGCCTCCATGCCAAAGTGACAAGGTGCGATCAATTCAAATTTTTCCATTCTTTGTCCTTTCTGATAATAATTCTTTCAGTAGATATCCGTCGGTTAAAGATTTATACTTTTTACAACATTTTTTTCAAAATCTTTGATTGTGAACACGCCATCCTCAAAGATTGCATATGTAGGAGGATTTCCCTCTTTTGGAATGGATACAGAACCCGGATTTAACAATACATATCCCTCTTTCTGTTCTGCCTTAAGTACGTGAGTATGTCCATGAATAAGGATGTCTCCCTCCTGAATCGGCGGCAGGTTATTCTCATTGTAGACATGTCCATGTGTAGCATAGAAAGTTCTTCCATCCAGATTTAAAATGCAGTAATCTGCCATAACAGGGAACTGTAATACCATCTGGTCCACTTCTGCTTCACAGTTTCCGCGCACAGCATAGATTTCTCTTTTCATGTCATTCAGCATGGCAATGACCTCTTTCGGGGCATATTCCTTCGGAAGATCATTTCTCGGGCCATGATAAAGCAGATCGCCCAGCAGTACCAGGCGCTCTGCCTTTTCTTCTTTATAAGCATCCAGCATCTTTCTGCAGTAATATGCAGAACCATGGACATCTGACGCAAACATATATTTCATAGTAAATATTCTCCTCTTTTCGATTAATCTGTATTTTCCTGCATCCAAATAGTACGTTACTGTTCACTTCATTCCAGGTAACGCAGCCAAAATTCATTCCCGATTGCCTGCGGCAAAGGAATTTTGGCTTGTATTCTTAAGGATTTTGGCATATATACACCTTATCATGCTTATGCCGAAATTACAAGATTTCTTCCCCTATATGCTTCAAAACCACCTATTACAGAACGGGTACGGTAGCCCAGTTTGGCAAGCTGACGGGCAAGAAGAAGGCTTGCACCGCCTCTGTCACAATATAACACCAGTGTTTTTCCGTTGGGAAATGTGGTATGTTCATCAATTTCAGCGTACGGCATGTTCACTGCTCCTTTTACATGGCTATGTGCATATGCCTCTCTTTCGCGCAGATCTATAATTAATGCGTCCCTGCGGTCCACATAATAATCCAGCATTTTTGCAGAAATCGTTTCCACTGGAAACATGGCAGACTCCTTTTTGTTATATAATATGTAGCAGCATCAAAAACTGCCAGCAGATTCATTCCACTGGCAGCTTTTTTTACTGTAACCCGTATTGTGTCATCAAGAAGCAGGCTAAATGCGAATTTTTATCACTAAGTTGTTCTCAATTCGCCTTTCTTTATTAGTATCTGTCTTCTTCTGAACTATAAGACTGGGAAGTCTTATTTTTCATTTTGTTTTTTGCTTTATCTCTGCTGTCTGTTTCGTTTTTGCTTCTTGCATTGTCAGTATGGTTCATTTCGTTTCCATAGCTGTTTTTGCTTGTTGTGTCTGTGTAATTTCTACTGTTTTTACTCTCAGATTCATAATTTTTTGCCATTATTTTATTCCTCCTGATGCGTTTTATCTATCCAGCTCTTCCGGAAGTCCAAAAGAATCCGGACAGTTTTATGTCACACTTCATTACTGAATGTGCTTCACATTGACTATTATCCCAAAAACGCGGGGGAATATTCATCAAAATATGTTGCTTTTTTCACCAAGCTATATTATAATCATACCTGTAAAAAGAATTTACCCTTCAAAAATTTTTTTTACATAAACCCCTTATTTAATTATTTATACTCCCCTCGAAAGCCCCGGTAGCTCCCCTACTGGGGCTTTCCTTTTTGCTTTATAAATAGCTTCAGGATTATCCGCCTGCAGCGGGGTGCTTTGGCCACATAATTCCTCTCCGGCACAGTGCAAGCCTGCCTGGAAAGCTTTTTATATCACAGAAACATTACGGAGTAATTCCCTGTGATATAAAAAGACAGAACTTCAGAATACTCCAAAGGTCTGTCTTTGATAATTCTATTTAATTCACTTTGCTGCCGCTTAACTGCCAGCAGCCTTTCACCTTCAAATCTTCAACAGATCAGAAAAAGTGTTCAGTTTATACTGTGGAAGATCGGATTTTACCGCATCTCCAATTGCAGCACTGTCCATGCCTCCATTTTTTGCCGCCAGAAGACCAGCCTCCGCATCCTCTACCACCAGACACTCTGAAGCCTGAAGATGCAAAAATTCAGCCGCCTTTAAGAAAACTTCCGGATCCGGTTTGGAATGAGAAATATGATTTCCATCGGAAACTGCATCAAAAAAGTCTCCAAGTCCAAGACGTTCCAGAATAAATCCGGCATTTTTGCTAGAAGATCCAATCGCAAGTGCAATTCCTCTTTTTCTAAGTTGATCCAATGTATCCTTTACTTCCAAACTTAATTCCTTCGGAGTCATCTGTTTTAGTAATTCTTTATAGGTCTCATTTTTTTCTGTTGCAAAGGCTTCCTTTTCCTTTTCTGTATATTTTTTATCAGATCTCTCCAGAATAATCTCAAGACTCTCCATTCGGCTAACCCCACGCAGACGATTATTGATTTCTTCATCGAAATAAATTCCGAGCCTGTCAGCCAGTTTCTTCCACGCCTGATAATGATAATGATCCGTATGGCAAATGACTCCATCAAGATCAAAAATAATACCCTTGTACTTCATTTGTTATCTCCAGTCCGTTTTCTGTGTTGTCGTTGTTTTCGGTTCAATTACTGTTGGATGTTCTCCAAGCAGGATTTCCACTTTCTTTTCTCCACTGTTTTCTACCGAAACTGCTTCTTTTGTTACCGTCACTTTCAGAGGTTCTCCCTGCCATACCAGTGGGAAGTTCAGCTTTGTCCAGTCTTCCGGAAGTCTCGGCTTAATCCGCAGTCTGCTTCCTTCCATCCGTACACCGCCAAAGCCCATAACCGTGCTTTCCCAGATTCCGCCGGTAGAAGCGCTGTGAATTCCTTCATCCGAAGATTTCATCTTTGGACCCAGGTCAATCGATAAAGCTCCCTCATACAGTTCATAAGCCATATCTTTTAAACCAAGATCATTCGCAAGAATTGCATGTGTACACTTACTCAGTGAAGAATCATGAAGTGTCTTACTCTCATAAAAAACAAAATTCTTCTTTTTGATATCCTCATCAAAAAGCGTATCCTGTAAAAACAGAAGCATTACCATATCTGCCTGTTTGGATACCATATACTGATTCATCTGTTCCATATTAAAGTCATTGTAAATAGACATCACCTGACTGGAATCTTTATATTTAGAAAGATCCAGTTCTTTCAGATCCAGATATTTATCATACTGTGGAACAATTCCATCCGCATTCGGTCTGGGCAGATATAATTTATCAATACATTTTTCAATCATGGTTTTTATGTGAGCAAGGTTCAGTTTTTTCCCAAGCAATTCATAGACAGCCGGTTTTTCCACTGGCAGCGTTTTTAAAAGTTCAAGTGCCTGTTTCATGTTGTAAGCAGCCATGTAATTGGTGTATGCATTATTATCGACATGTTCTTTGTACTCATCCGGTCCTATTACATCCAGAATCTCATATCGATTCTGTTTTTCGTTATACTCCACTCTGCTCGCCCAGAAAAGTGCAGTATCCAGAATAATCTCATAGCCGTATTTATCCATGTAATCATCATCACCCGTCACGAGATAATACTGCTCTACCGCATAGGCAATATCTGCTGAAATATGATGCTCGATGATTCCCGTCAGAACCTTGACCAGCTCCCCGGTCACCACATCTGCTCCGAGATACAGCGGTGTCACCTCGCCATCATCTACCCAGGCGCACTCCCACGGATACATGGCACCTTCATAGCCACTTTCCTTTGCTTTCAGGTGTGCTCCGTAAAGATTATGGTAACGGTACTCCAGAAGTGTTCTTGCCGTCTCCGGCTGGGTAAATGTAAAATAAGGAAGGATAAACATTTCCGTGTCCCAGAAAGAATGGCCCTTATAGCTCTCTCCTGTCAGGGCTTTTGCCCCAATCCCCACACGGTTGTCATCGTGTTTCACCATGATATTCAGATGATACAGAGCAAAACGAACTGCCAGCTGATCAAACCCGTTTTTGCTTTCAATGATAATATCACTTTTTTCCCAGTATTTTTTCCAGACTGCTGCACTCTCTTTTAAAAGTTCTTCATAGCCTTTTCTTTCTGCTTCCTGCAGTACCCTGCGGCCATCTGCTTTCAGAAGTTCACTGATTTCTTTTTCATCAGTCCTTTCATAAGCCATATCCCGGGAAGAATGTACCACCGAATACTTTTCAAAATGCAATGTTTCCCCAGCCGTCATTTTCATGCTGTAACGATTCGCGAGCGTTCTTCTGTCCATAACCGGCAGAACCGCTGCGGGAAGATTTTTTTTGCATGCCGCATGCTCGGCAATCCATACATCAGACTGGGTTGTTTTTGACAAATACTGCATCTCGCATCCATCATAAATTCGTCTCCGAATATCCTCAAAATGCTGTGCCCCGCTGTTTGTCACACTTCCATCAATTCCCGTCTCAACAACAACCGCAGCCTCTTTATCAAGTGTCAGATCTACACTTGCAGCCATCACATGCTCTTCAGCCAGAGAAACCATTCTGCGAAATTTTGCAGTTACGGTAATTCCGCTCTGACTAATCCATGAAATCTCACGAACAGTCTCCCCGTTCTTTAAATTCAGGATGCGGCTGTAAGAGATGAGCTTTCCCTGAGAAAGATTCATCTCATAGCCATCAATCACGATTTTCATTCCCGTCATATCAGGCACATTCGGAAGTTCTGTTACTTCCTCTTGTGAAGCTTTATTGAAAGTACCAGTCACAAACATATCCCTTTTCGTACCGGTATAGGTCTCCTCCAGTGCATTTCTCACACCAAGATAGCCGTTTCCCTGAGCAAAAATGGACTCACATTTTCCAAGATAGCGCTCATCAAATGCAGATTCACAAATCAGCCAGTTAGTATTTTCACCGCTCCCGGCATCATATTTCATCATTTCCATAAATTTATTCCTCCATTTTCTGTCAGCCCTTTACACCAGATGCTGCAACCGATGTCTGTACCTGCTCCTGTGCACACGCATACAGAATAATACCCGGAAGGACAACCACCGTCAGTGCTGCAAACAGTTTTGTATAGTCATAAGAGAATGCTTCTGTAAAGAACTGCAATGCCAATGGAAGCGTTCTCATATTATCAGATGAAGTCAGCAGGGATGCATAGAAATACTCATTCCAGTTATTCAGAAACATCAGAATACCTGCTGTTGCAAGACCACTCTTTGCCAGCGGCAGATTAATTTTCCAGAAGATATCAAAAAAGCCTGCTCCCTCTAGCGATGCCGCTTCATCCAGAGATTTCGGAATCGACATAAACGTCGATTTCAGAATAAACATGGACATTGCCAGACCAAAGGAAAGATATACCAGAGCCACACCCCAGATATTATCGTAAAGATTCAGTTTCATAACCAGAGTAAAAAGTGGCTGTGCTTTTGACTGGCCCGGTACCAGAAGCGTAATGGTAAATAATGCAAAGAGAAGATTTTTTCCCGGAAATCTGAATTTCGCGATTACATATCCTCCCATTGCGAAGATGATCAGAGAAACTGCCGTCGCAGAAACACAGATTACTACCGAATTGAAAAAGTATCTTATAAAATCATATTTTTGAAAAATATAAGCAAACGCATCAAAACTAATGTGGGTTGGCAGCGAAAACGGACTAGAAAGGATCTGTGCGTTCGTTTTAAATGCTGACATGATAACCCAGATAATCGGAAAAATAGAAACGATGACTGTAAATACCATCACCGCATATGTAAAAATCTTAGTAATTATTTTTTTTGCCTTAGCCATAGTTTCCACCCCTTAATAAACACTCTCATTCATGCGGAATGCTTTGTTAACAATTGCCAGCGTAATCAGTCCCAGTACGAACATAATCACACCATTTGCGTTTGCATAACCATATTTCATATCCTGAATGGATTTTACAAGAATGATTGGAAGGTTCATGGTATCATCGCCAGGACCTCCCGCCGTCGTAAGCGCAATCTGCTCATACATAGCAACTCGGGCCGTAATCGAACAAATCACACCAGTTCCGATTGCATTCCTGCAAAGTGGCAGCTGAATTTTAGTGATTACCTGCCATCCTGTGGCTCCGTCTACTTTTGCGGCTTCTGTCAGTTCTTCCGGAACTGCCATAAGGTCATTCAGAACAATCAGGGTAACAATTACTGCATAGAACAGCCAGGTAAGCGTGACTGCCCAGAATGCGTATGGAGACGTATAAAACCACTGTACGTGAAAATCCGGATCAATTTTTCGAATGATATTATTCAGAATTCCCATATCATCATTGAAGATGAATTTATAGATCATTGCCCAGGCTGCTGCTGAAATTACATTCGGTATCATAAATACCGCACGGGTAAATTTCCAGCCCTTCGGCTTCTGATAAAGGATAAAAGCTACCAGTACACCGAATCCGACATGAAGGGTTGCTGCAATAACTGACCACAATATAATATTTTTTAACGAGATCAGGAAAGCTTCGTTTTTAAACATCGTGATATAATTTTGAATACCAATAAAAGTTGGACTGTTAAATCCGTCCCATTTCGTAAAAGACGTATAAAAAACAGTAATGATTGGCTGAAGATAAAAGACCAGAAAAATAAGAATTGATGGAAGCAGAAACAGGTAGATCCATTTATAATTTTTTCGTTCCAGCTTACTTATTGCTTCTGTTTTTCTTTTTTTCAAAATTCTGCACTCCTCTCCGTCAAACGGTTCCGCTCTTTTTCCGGTAACCGTTTTTCCCAAAAAAGGCTGTCGCAAAATACCCAATCGAATTTTGGACAGCCTGTTTATCAGTAACTTATTGCTTTATAATTACTGTTTTGCTTCTTCTGCTTTTTGAGTCAGCTCCTGGCAGAACTCTTCCGGAGTCAGTGTTCCGTCAGCCAGTTTCGGAAGCAGTTTACCAAACTCTGTATCTGCGACAGATGCCGGGAAAACATCGCCAATACCTGCAACATAAGTTGTATTATCATCCATGCTCTCCGACAGTTCGCTCAAAATTCTGTTTTTCTTCATTTTGGTCTTAAAATCATCTGTGTAGGTGATTTTCGGAGCACTTCCGCCCTCTGCGAGAATCAGTGCTTCGATTTCTTCCTGAGAATCTCTGAATGCCAAGAAAGCTTCTGCTGCTTCTTTTTCTTCATCTGAAGCATTGTTGGAAATCCAGAACTCACCATAGTTTCTCTGGTTTACAATTGCGATATTTCCAGGATAAATCGTTGCTTTTACATCATCACCACTGAAATCATTGCTCCATTTATCACTGGACTCTGCATCAAACTCGGAAGCCATCCAGGAACCATTGCAGATGATGGAAGCCCCCTTACTCATAAACGCATTTGCCGCATCTGCATAAGCAGCGCCAATGGTATTGGAGGATGCATTTTTTTCAAGTAAAGTCTGCAGCTTTGCAACACCGTTAACGAATGGCTCTGCTGTGTAATCCCAGAGTTTATCATCTGCATTGTTATTCAGAAGATCTGCTCCACCTTCCTCATTGCCGATCAGGGCAGCCAGAAGAAGCGCGGTAGTCCAGCCATTCTCTGCCGTCTGGAAAGCAATTTTATTATCACCCAGGCTGTCCATGAACTCATCAACACTCATGTCTTTGATATCTTTATCCGCAGTATACATGCTACTGTTATAGTAAAGGCCAACCGGTTTGATAACAGACAGCGGTTTGCAGATCAGTTTACCGTCCACGGTGCAGAAATCTACAGATTCATCTACCCAGTTTGCCGCTACATCCGGATTCTCTTCCGCGAAGCTGCTCAGATCATAAGCCATATCATTTGCCAGAACCACCTGTTTAAACCACTGCGTATCAATTCCACCTGAGCCCGGAGCATGTACCAGCACCGGCAGCTTATTCTGCTGTGCCAGCTGTTTGATCTTATCTGCGTAAGAAGCCTGCGGTACTTCCTCTACCGTAATTTTATATTTTCCTTCGTACTTCTCATTAAAACGTTCTACTTCGGGAAGGAAAAACTGAGCGCCTACATTCTCACCAGCAAGATAGGTTGGAAATTTAATTTCAACTACATCCGCTGCTTTTGCCACGGTTCCATTGCTGACTACCAGTCCAAATGTCAGTGCCGCTGCCATTGTCAATGCTACACTTTTTTTCACTTTCATCTAAAGTACCTCCTGTTATATAGTTGTATGATATGTGTATAGTTTCCAAAAACGTTTTCGAAAAGTTTTATTTAAAAAGCAGCTTTTTATCACTGCCTCTTAAATCCTTCTTATAGTGTTTTTACTGATTCCCGTTCCGTAATGGTATAGGGAATATGAAGAGATGTGTGGTCTGCTTCTCCGTAAACCATCTCCAGCAACATTTTCATTCCGGTGTAACCTTTCCCCGCAATATCCTGGTCAACAGTTGTAATTCCCGGATGAATGAAATTCAGAATTCCAAGTCCATCATAGCCAGTTACTGAAAAATCATCTGGAATCGTGTAACCAAACTCCTGTATCGCTCTGACAGTTCCTACAGCCATCATGTCGCTCATACAGATAAACGCGGTAACTCCTTTTTTTCCATTTTCCTGAATATACTGTTTTACAGCATCATAAGAACCCTGTTGTGTAAACTGCCCATAGAGAACCGTTGTATCTTTCTCGGATATTCCATGCTTTTTCAATGCATTCTTAAATCCCATATAACGTTTATATGTAATCTGTGCATCATCATATCCTTTCAGAATCGCAATCCTGTAATGCCCTTTTTGAATCACATAGCTGGTAATATCTTCAAAGGCGGTTTCATCATCCGTGTCAATAGTTGCCCCATTTCCACCTTCAAAAACTACATCGATACCAACACAGGGAATCTTTGATTTACCCACTTGTTTCATATAAGGATCGGTAATCTTCAGACCCATAAGCATTGCTCCTGAAATACTGTAGCAATCACAGAAATCTTCAAAAGACTTCTTTTCCTGCATTCGGGAATCAATTCCATACAAAGCAGCTGTAATTCCCCTTTCATTCAGATACCGGTAAGCACCGCTTAATATGTTTCCTGTTACTGTACCACGCTTATCCTCAATAAGCATATCTGAAACAATAATTGCAACGTCTTTCTGTTTCTTTGATGCTAAGTTTTTAGCACTCTGATTTGGCTGATATCCAAGAGCCTTCGCTGTTCTCTGAATTTTCTGCTGGGTTTCTCTCTTTACATCGGTGTATCCATTTAATGCTCTTGATACAGTACTTACAGATACTCCCGCTTCTTTCGCTACATCTCTAATCGATACTGACATAAGAACCCCAACTTCCAAAAACGTTTTTGCTTTGTATGCTCATAATTTAGCACTCCTTCCTTTTTTTGTCAATTCATTTTTGTTCATTCACTGTTATTTTTAATATTTTGAACATATTTTCCGTCTCTGTTTTGTAAATTTTTACCAAGTATTTTCCCTTTTCAAGCCACGTTCTAAACAAAACTGAATTATTTTCCGGAATTGCTATAGATGTTCAAATATTATATTGTATCTTATCCTACAGTGTTACTTATTATCAAGTTTATCACTTTCCTGCTCATTTAACAATCAATATTCTACGATCCGAAATACTTTTGCCGTTCACTGATAAAATCATGCGAGGTGTTTTGGTATGAATATTCCAAAACATCCAGCGCAAAATTATATGAATAACATAATTTCTGCGCAAAGGACAGAGAATATATCGTTTTCTTTGCAAACTTAATGTATACTAAAAGTAGCATCGCAAACCCTATGGTGAGCGATGCTGCTTCAGTCTTTATATTTCCCTTTTCATTTCATACGCGCCAGCGAACGATTTCATTTTTTACGTTTCTAAAGATCATTGCGTTTCTCCCCGTATGAGTTGATAAGGATATTTTACTGCTTTTCTTTGAGTGCTACAATATGTGGCAGAAAATGTGGCAGACTTTTTGCCTATATTTCTTACACTTTATTCTGTGAGTAACAATACTTTTTGCAATACGCAGAAGTTATTTTAAACATATTACCAGATTTTGGATTCTACTGCTGCCTTTTCAATAGAAAGACCTTTCATATAGCTGTCCATAAATGCATTGAATCCCGCTACTCCTTCTGGTTTTGGATCCAGTGTGCTGCTTTCCTGATCTGCAAATACTTTATTGTCAAGGAATGCTTCCAGAGTTTCTCCCTCTTCCTTGTTTACAAGATAAGAAGCGAGAAGGGCTATTCCCCATGCTCCGCCTTCACCTGCAGTAGCCATTACAGATACCGGTGCATTTACTGCATCTGCAAGAATCTGCTGTCCGACACCTTTGGTCTTAAATAATCCACCATGTCCAAGAAGACGATCTACTTTTACATTTTCTTTCTCAAACAGAAGGTTCAGACCTACTCTCATAGCGCCAAGACATGTATACAGATTTGTTCTCATAAAGTTTGCAAGGTCAAATTTGCTCTCAGGAGAACGAACAAATAACGGACGTCCTTCTTCGAATCCTGTCATATGCTCACCTGAGAAATAACAGTAGGAAAGAAGACCGCCACAGTCCGGATCACCTTCCAGTGCTTTATTATAAAGAGTTCCGAAGAGCTTATTCATATCTACTTCCATACCCATAGCTTCTGCAAATTCCTTAAATACATTTACCCATGCATTCAGGTCAGAGGTACAGTTATTGGAATGTGCCATAGCTACCAGATGTCCTGACGGAGTGGTAACCATATCAATTTCTTTATATGGTCTGGAAAGTTCTTTCTCCAGAACGATCATGGCAAATACAGAAGTTCCTGCGGAAACATTACCTGTACGTACTGCGACACTGTTTGTAGCAACCATACCTGTTCCTGCATCACCTTCCGGAGGGCACATCGGGATTCCTGCTTTTAATTTACCTGTTACATCGAGAAGTTTCGCACCTTCTTCAGTAAGAACGCCAGCATCCTCACCTGCAACAAGTGCTTTCGGCATAATGTCGCGAAGCTTCCATGAGAATCCATAAGGAGCTACCAATTCATCAAATTTATCAACCATTTCCTGATTGTAATCTGCCTTTGTCGTGTCGATTGGGAACATACCGGCAGCATCACCGATTCCCAGAACTCTTTTTCCTGTCAGTTTCCAGTGTACATATGCTTCCAGAGTTGCAATATAATCAATATCCTTTACATGTTCTTCGCCATTAAGGATTGCCTGATACAGATGTGCAATACTCCATCTCTGCGGAATGTTATAGTTAAACAGTTCCATCAGTTTCTCGCTTGCTTCTCCGGTAATATTGTTTCTCCATGTACGGAATGGTACAAGAAGTTCTCCTTCTTTGTTAAAAGGCATATAGCCATGCATCATGGCGCTGACACCGAATGCACCTACAGATTCCAGCTCTACATCGTATTTTGCTTTTACATCTTTTGCCATGTCCTGATAACAGTCCTGAATACCTGTCCAGATATCATCCAGACTGTATGTCCAGACACCATTTTCGTAACGATTCTCCCATTCATGTGCACCGGATGCAATCGGCTGGTTTTTATCATCTACAAGTACCGCTTTAATTCTGGTAGAACCAAATTCAATACCAAGTGCTGTTTTGTTTGCAAGAATCGCTGCTTTTGCTTCTGCTGCTCCCATTTTTATGTACCTCCTAGTTTCCATTATTTATCATTATTATCGCATTTTTCTTATGATTTTACTATCAATTTTTCTACTGTTTTTATGCGCTTTTTATACACATTTGGCTGTCATATCAGACTTTCCGATAGTCAGTCTGATATGACAGCCCTTATATCTGTATTACTTTTATCACTGTCCACTTTCTTTATTCACAAAGAATACATTATAAATATGTTAATAACAGACAGTATATCAGTCACAGTATTTTATTGATGCTGCAAACGGAGTGAACAGTAACTTCTTATTTTCTAAATGCGAGTTCATTCCATCTCAGCTCGTTCTTGAAGTCGCGGATGTTTGTGTCTTTGTCGATATAGACAGCTTCAATACCCATAGCTGCTGCCCAGTCTCCCATCTGTTCAGCTGTAAGGTCATAAGTGAATGCTGTATGATGAGCGCCGCCTGCAAGAATCCATGCTTCTGCACCTGTCTTAAGGTTCGGCTGTGGTGTCCAGAATGCGCTTCCTACAGGAAGTTTCGGCATTGGTTTCTCAACTTTCTTGCACTCTACATCATTGATGATCAGACGGAAACGATCGCCAAGGTCAATCAGAGATGTTGCAATAGCCGGGCCTGTCTTACTTGTAAATACAAGTCTTGCAGGATCTTCTCTGTCTCCCATGGAAAGCGGGCAAACTTTGATTCCGATCTTGCCATCAGCAACAGACGGGCAAACCTCAAGCATATGAGACTGAAGGATTCCCTCTTTTCCAGGTACAAAGTTGTACGTATAGTCTTCCATCATGGAAGTTCCCTTTGCATCTTTCATTCCGGCAGTCATAATCTTCATCAGACGAACCATTGCAGCTGTCTTCCAGTCACCTTCTGCACCGAATCCGTAACCTTTTTCCATAAGTCTCTGAATAGCAAGTCCAGGAAGCTGCTGCAGGGCCCCCAGATCACCAAAGTGTGTAACGATTGCCTGATAGTTCTTCTCTTCCAGGAATTTCTCAAATCCAATTTCAATCTGAGCCTGAACTGCTACATGACGTTTAAATTCTTCCGGATCTCTGCCTTCAAGAAGGATGTCATATTTGCTGTAATATTCATCAACTAATGCATCTACATCACCTTTTGCTACATCTTTTACATAATCAGCGATTTCATTTACAGGATAAGCATCAACTTCCCATCCGAATTTGATCTGTGCTTCTACTTTATCGCCTTCTGTAACAGCTACGTTTCTCATGTTATCTGCTACACGGCAAACACGGATATGGCTGCTTTCCATGATACCAACTGCTGTACGCATCCAGGAAGCAAGTCTTTCCTGAACTTCTTTGTCAGCCCAGTGTCCAACGATAACTTTTCTTTCAATTCCCATTCTGGAAACAATGTGTCCATATTCACGTCCACCATGTGCAGACTGGTTTTCATTCATGAAATCCATATCAATGGTGTCATAAGGAATTTCTTCATTAAACTGTGTGTGCAGATGGCACAGAGGTTTTCTATACTCTTTCAGACCAAGGATCCATGATTTGGCCGGTGAAAAAGTATGCATCCATGTGATAACACCTGCGCAGTCCTCATCTGCATTCGCTTCATTGAATGTTTTACGGATCAGTTCGTTTGTGATCAGTGTTGGTTTCCATACTAATTCAAATGGAAGAACACCACTTTTATTTAATTCTTCAACGATAATTCTGGAATGCTCAGCAACCTTTCTTAAGCATTCATCTCCGTAAAGATCCTGTGAACCTGTGCAAAACCAGAATTTGTACTCTTTCTTCTTTAACATTTTTGTGTCCTCCTTGTAATAAAATGTTTATAGTTATTTTTTATTTATCACTTAATTTGTTACTGTGTTATACTTGACAGTTATTATTTTGCTGTATTCTGTCCGTAATAGGCATTCGCACCATGTTTTCTATAGTAATGCTTATCCTGAAGTTCCTGCGGAGCCGGTTTTACCTGCGGATTGATTATCTCACATCTTGCTGCCATCTTTGCAACTTCTTCTGCAACAACTGCATTGTGAACTGCTTCGTGCGCATCTTTCCCCCATGTAAATACACCATGATTCTTACAAAGAACTGCCGGAACTGCAATATAATCTTTCTTCTTAGCTTCAAACTCATCTGCAATCAGAACTCCTGTGTTCTTCTCATATGCTTCCTCGATCTCTTCTTTCGTCAGATTACGTACACATGGGATTTCTCCATAAATGTAATCTGCATGTGTTGTTCCATAACATGGGATATCTCTTCCTGCCTGTGCCCAGCTTGTTGCCCATGCAGAATGTGTATGTACAACACCACCGATTTTTGGAAAACGATTATAAAGAACAACATGTGTCGGTGTATCGGAAGATGGATTGTAACGTCCCTCTACTTTATTTCCGTTCAGATCAACAACTACCATATCTTCCGGAGTCAGCTTATCATATTCAACTCCACTTGGTTTAATAACAAAAAGTCCGCTTTCTCGATCGATTCCACTTACATTTCCCCATGTAAATGTAACCAGATCGTATTTTGGAAGCAGCATATTTGCCTCATACACTTCTTTTTTTAACTGTTCTAACATTGTTCTTCTCCTTTCGTCTGCTGTCTACATGACTTCATTATATAATTTCACAGAATTTCGCATCACAAGTTCCGGTGCAAATTCCGCTGAGTACATTTCCATATTTTTATCAATCTTATCCAATATAATCTGTGCTGCACACTTTCCAATCTCATTCGCCGGATTATTCACCGATGTGATCGGTACTTCACAAAATCTTGCAAGACTGGAATTGTCGATTCCAATAACGGAAATCTGATCTGGGACTTTGACTTCCGCACTTTGCAGTACCTTGACCAGTTTACTTGCAATCTCATCATTGTAACAGACACAGGCCGTACATCCATCTAAACGTTTCAGGATTCTGTCACTTTCCATCTCCATTTCCCGGATATCTTCCGAATCAACCCATAAAATCTGACGATTTTTAATCTTAAGTGAATGCTCCATGAGTGCCTTTGTGTATCCTGCATATCGCATTCTTCCCTGCCCGTCATCCGCCTTGAAGATTCCGGCGATTCTTGTATGTCCACATTCTAAAAGATGTTTTGTTGCAAGATATCCAGCTTTCTCATCATCCAGACTGACATGTGGAATTGTGAGATTCTCATAGAAACTATTCACAAACAAAACCGGTATTCCTGATTTCTGTAATTTCTGATATAAATCTAAATTCGGATTCGGAAGCCCACTTTTTACAGGCTCTGCGATCAAACCATCAATTCTTCTTGTTCTTAAAAATTCTTCCAGATGCATCCGCTCCTTTGCTACAGAATTGTCTGTCATTGCAATTTGAAGTATTCCGCCTGCCTGTGTTACCTTTTTTTCAATTTCCCGGATAATAACAGGAAAAATATAGGTATCGATATACGTCAGCATTACTGCGATTCGTTTTTCTTCATGATCTGCTCTCCTTTCTGTATTTCCAAGAAGCATTCCCGCATCTTCACATATATAAGAGCCACTTCCGCGTCTGCTTTCCACAATATTCTCTTTTACTAATTCTTCCAATGCCCGTCGTACCGTCTGACGACTGACCTGGAATTGTTCAGATAGTTCCTGTTCCGAAGGAAGCTTCTCCCCGGAAACCATTCTTCCCGACCTGACTTCCTCCTGAATCCAGGTTACGATTTTTTCAAATTTTTTCATTCGCCCGTGACCTCTCCATACAATTAACCATAATTACCGTTATCACTTACAGTGTTCTGATTATCATTGCTCTGATCAGTACTTTTTCTTCATGTACTTAATATACAACAATACATGTTACAATACAATTCGCAGTATACCCAATCTTTTTCTTCTGTTTTTTATGTAATAATATATAAAAATAAGAAGTTGTATTGTTTTTCTATTTATTTTTCAATACAGCTTCTTATGATTTTAAACCTGATTTAAATTTTTTCTCCTTTTGCTTCAAATTTTCCTCTTGCATTTTTCACTTTTTCGGTTCATAATAGCATCAGACAAAGAACTAAATATTGTCAAAGGGGAGCTGGTCAGAACCGGCTGAGAGGAGACGTGTTACCGTTTCGACCCATTTAAACCTGATTTGGATAATGCCAACGGAGGGAATTGATACCATGTAATGATTGAGATGCCCTTGCATCTCTTTTTACTTCGGACAGCTGGTAGGATCTTCACTCAGGTGAGGATCCTTTTTTACATTTGAAAGGAGACTCAAGTTATGAAACAGACAACAAACACAAAAAAACTGGCACTTGCAGGTGTTCTCACCGCTCTTGCCATCGTTGGAAGCTTTTTAAGCTTTCCTGTAGCCGGAAGTAAATGTGCACCGGTTCAACATATGGTAAATATCTTTGCAGCCGTACTTCTTGGTCCCGGCTGGGGCGTTGGAATTGCATTCTGTGCAAGCCTTCTGCGCAATATACTTGGAATCGGAAGTCTGATGGCTTTCCCGGGTAGTATGATCGGAGCTCTCTGCTGTGGACTTGTTTACAAGAAATGTAAGAATTTAAGCCTTACTTGTCTTGCAGAAGCACTTGGAACAGGTATTCTCGGAGGAATTGCTGCTTATCCGGTTGCTTTATTCCTTATGGGAGCAGCACCGGCAGGATTATTTATCTATGTGATCCCATTCCTAATCTCAACAGTAGCCGGAAGTATCCTGGCATTCCTGCTGATTTCTGTATTCCAGAAAAGTGGAGTAATGGCACAGCTTTTTCCGACTTCTTAATCCGTAACTGCAAAATTTCCGAACAGTTACATGCGATACATTGGGGACACCACCTTGTACCGCACAAGAAAATGCAGAATCAATCTGTAATCACCGGAGTATTATGTTAACAACTCCTTTATCTTGTAGTTATTAACATTTCTCCGTGAAGGCGTCAGCATAATCTTATATTCGCTGGTAGTGTAGCTAAACAGTTACCATTCCTTTCCGCATCTATTCATATGCATGGAACCGTAGCTTTTCTTGTGTACGCTGTCCGTGTTTTGCTGACGTCAAAAATTATATAATTCACGTATACGAATGGAGGCAAAACAACATGAGAAATTACACAACCCAGATGGATGCAGCTCGTAAAGGGATTCTCACCCCAGAAATCAAAACAGTAGCTGAAAAAGAACATATGGAAACTGACAAACTGATGAAGCTTGTCGCTGAAGGAAAGGTTGCAATCTGTGCTAACAAAAACCACAAAGCCCTGAACCCGGAAGGTGTCGGAAGCATGCTCCGCACAAAGATCAATGTCAACCTTGGAGTTTCCCGTGACTGCAAGGATTATGATATTGAAATGCAGAAAGTAATGAGCGCAGTAGAACTTGGAGCCGAATCTATCATGGATCTTTCCAGCCATGGAGATACACAGCCGTTCCGTCGCAAACTGACTTCTGAATGTCCTGCTATGATCGGTACTGTTCCTGTATACGACAGTGTCATTCATTATCAGAGAGATCTTGCTACTCTGACTGCACAGGATTTCCTTGATGTAATTCGTATGCATGCAGAAGACGGTGTTGACTTCGTTACACTTCACTGTGGAATCACAAGAAAAACAATTGAACAGATCAAAAAGCATAAACGTAAAATGAACATCGTAAGCCGTGGAGGAAGCCTTGTATTTGCATGGATGAGTATGACAGGAGAAGAAAATCCATTCTATGAATACTATGATGAAATCCTTGATATCTGCGAAGAATATGACGTGACAATCTCACTTGGTGATGCATGCCGTCCAGGATGTCTGGCTGACGCTACAGATGTATGCCAGATTGAGGAGCTTGTACGTCTCGGTGAACTGACAAAACGTGCCTGGGATCATAATGTTCAGGTTATGGTAGAAGGACCTGGACATGTACCGCTTGATCAGGTTGCAGCTAACATGAAAGTGCAGCAGACAATCTGTATGGGCGCTCCTTTCTATGTACTTGGACCTATCGTTACAGATATCGCTCCTGGATATGACCATATCACTTCCGCAATCGGTGGAGCTGTTGCGGCAATGAACGGTGCTTCCTTCCTCTGCTATGTAACACCGGCTGAGCATCTTGCTCTTCCTAATGTTGAAGATACAAAACAGGGAATCATTGCTTCTAAGATTGCAGCTCATGCTGCTGATATTGCCAAAGGAATTCCTGGAGCAAGAGATATCGATGATAAGATGGCAGATGCCCGCCGTGTTCTTGACTGGGATGCACAGTTTGAATGTGCTCTGGATCCAGAAACTGCAAAAGCAATCCGCGACAGCAGAAAACCGGAGGATGACCACAGCGATACTTGTAGTATGTGTGGAAAATTCTGTGCAGTAAGAAGCATGAATAAAGCACTGGCCGGGGAGTATATTGATATTCTGTAAGTGTCCAAAATACGCATCGCATTTTGGGAGATTAATTCCAAACAGTTATAAATTAAGGGAAAGCGGTTAAAGAATCGCTTTCCCTTTTGCATTTACGCGATCAAACGAGCCAAAGTCCGTGCTTGCACTATACTGATCACCCCTATGATCGACGCTCTCTGAAAGCCTGTTATATATCCCAAGTCGACTACACCTCTTTTCATACTCCGCATTAATAACACCGATTCCTGCTTATTCTTATAAAACTCAGACCAGAATTCAAAGTTCGACCACTTGTCCGGAATTATATCCAAAGGTACCCTGATCTGAATCACTGTAAACATAATCATGAAAAATAAAGTCAGAAACATAATCATTTCCCAGATCATCCATTCCCTGTTCTTTTTCAAATAGTTCTTTATGCTATCATCTGAGATTCTGTTTATTCTATTTACAACTGATTTCCTTGCTGAATTCTTATACCTTCTGATGGAAAGCAATAATCCAACTCCTAACATCCACGGTACGATAAAATATACAATCTTAATACCATAAAATATCATCTGATAGTCTACCAGTGACCACATTCCTGCCACCTTATCATACGCAGCCTTTGTCTGCTTTGGACTATTTTGGATGCAAATCATAGTCGCCCTGTCCAAAACTATGGAACTGTCCTCTTCCCCAAGTTCATAAACAAACACTGGAATATCACTTTCAACAACATCAATAACCTCATATTCTCTGGAATTATATTCTAGAATATTTCCCACTACATCTGTTCCACCAAGCAGACGAAATGCCAGTCCCTTACTGATCAGGCAGCCGTTCTTATTCTCAATGTCCATAACTTCACAGTCAGAAAACAGCAAATCTGTTCTTCCATATACAGCCATGATTTCCGCTGTTTCCATTCGATTTAATTCTTTATAAGAAACCTTGCCCCCACTTTCCTGACACCAGTTTACAAACTGCAATGGCTCATCTGACTGTTGATTTCTCTGGTGCGCGCTTTCTGCCAATGAATAAGTCATACCGTTTTCGTCACCCTGACTAAGCAGATTTACATAATCCATCTTGCTGCCAAGCTTTCCCATCTCTATATTTCCTAGCATATAACTGATCAATAAAAGTAATCCGATTACTACTGGCAAAATTTTCCTTTTAACAACCGACTTGTTTTTCATGACGCTTTCCTTTTTACACGCATACCATTCTCTAACATCCGGGAAGTTTTGGTAACAATCTCTTCATCCTGATTCACTCCTGTAATTGCTGCATATTTTTCATTTTTAAACAATAATTCCACATCTCTTTTGTAAACAACCCATTCCGATCCCAGAACAGTCTGTTTCTTCTCCAAAATATTCACATAATATTTTCCTTTTTCCGCAACATTCAATGCTGAAATTGGAATACAGGAATCATACTCCTGCGTAGGAGCTGAAACTTTCACCCCTACAAATGAACCGATTTCCAAAACTCCGGCTGGAACATCTATCATGGCTGTAATACCGTCTGCTGCACCTTCTGAACTGTCTTTAATTATATTTTCTCCTGCCTGTACAGTCCCAATGATCAGTTTTGTCTGCGTATTCTTCTTTGTCGGCAATGTTTCTTTTTTATCCATCACTTCTACCGGCTGCCCTCTCTGAATATAGGATTCATATTCAGATGGAAAGTTTGCCACAATCCTGGCTCCTGCTGATGCATCTGCAAGCCGAATATCTCCTGTTTCGGCTGTCCTGGCACCCACTTGTGCATCAATTGCAGTAACCACTCCTTCTACAGGTGCTTTAACTTCTCCTTCCTGATCTTTTATATTTTGTAATTCTAGAAGCTGTGTTTCGATTTTTTCCTTTTCCATTTTCATTTGAACAATTCCCGAATTATCATTTGGAACTGAAAGACCTGCTGAATCAATTGTTTTCTGGGCAGCGTAGACTGCGTCATCTTTATTTTTTAAGGCTTCCTGGTATGCAAAATTCTTTTCTGTCACATCACTTTCCAGCTGTTCTTTGGATAGTTCCGGAAACTGTTCTGGCTTTTGAATATACCGGTCATATTTTTCCTGCGCCAGATTTAATTCTTCCTGCGCCCGCTGTATTGCTGCATCACTTTCTGCAACCGTTCTGTCATAATCACTCTTTGCCTGACTGATCTGAAGCTGCTGTGAGTCAATCGCAGACTGTAGGGTATTTTGTGCGTTTTCCAACTGCACTTTGTTTAATTCCAATTCCTGACTTTTTTCTTTTATCTGTTTGTCCAGTTCTTTCAAATCTAATGTATACAGTACCTGATCCTTTTCAACAGCTTGTCCGATGGTTACAAGTATCGACTCAATGATCTGATTTTCCTTTGTGTTCAAAGCCACTTCCTTTTTTCCCTCAACAGTTGCTTTTGTTTCGATCACAGGTCCCATCGTTTCCCTTGCAGGCTGCGTTGTTTCCACCGTAGCCATACTCATGTTGTATGTCACACGAGAAAGAATCGTGAATAATATCATCACTATAAAAAATAGTACGGTTATCTTTACAAGCTTTCCTTTCATTCCTCTACTCCTTAATTCCTAAAGATGCGATTCCCTGTTCCAGATACTCATGACCTGCAAAAAAGACAAGTGCTGCAGGAATCAAAGTGATTACTGAAACTGCAAATGCAAAACCTACATTTTCCCCTCTGATTGCAGGGAGAAATAATGAAAGCGGCCATTTTGTCTTGTCGTTCAAAAAAGTCATTGGCTGTTCTATCAAATTCCAATATTCTAAGAACTCTAGAACAAGAGAGGCGATGATTCCGCCCTTTCCAAGCGGTATTCCGATCTTCAGAAAAATATCCCATTCTCTTGCACCATCTATTCTTGCAGCTTCTATCACTGCCGGTGGTATCCCTCTGAAGAAATTAAACATAATAAACACTGGAAATGTTGAAAATATTCCCGGAAAAATCAGGGAAGCCAGTGTATCCAAAAGCTTTAATTGTTTCAGAATCAAATAATTTGACAGCATTGTTACCTGAAATGGCATCATCATTATTATGATATAGAGGAAAAATAAACTTTTTTTAAACTTGAATTTGTATACCGCAAATCCCCATGCTGCCGGAATTGCAATAGTACATTGTCCCACCAGTGTTCCCATCACTACTTTTATTGAGTTCCAGAACATAACAAAATATTCAGGACTGTCTAACAGTACTTCTATGTAATGTTTTAGTGTTGGATTTTGTGGAAGGAAATTCCATCTGGCATACCTTGTCGCTTCTCCCATAACAGATCCAAGATTTTCAGACAGCTCACTCTGCCCCATAAATGATCCTGTCAGAAGAAAGAGAACCGGATAACAAAAAACAAATGCAAGAACTACCAGTCCGGTTTTTGTAAGCATCTTTAATATTCTACTTTTCCTATTCATCCATCTGTCCCCAGCCTTTCCAAAATCCCCATATTAATACGACAAAAATAGCAGTATTTATTACTGCACCTACTGCCAGTTTATCTAGTGACAAATCCAGAAACCAATTATTAAACAAATGCTGCATCATGTAGATACTTTGATCCGGATAATCCCCTGCAACCAAATAAGCTTCCCGGTATACCTTAAAAGAATTAATAAGCGAAATTACCGTGATCGTGAAAAAAGACGATAGAAGATTCGGAAGGGTAATATATAGAAAACACGCCGCCTCTCCCGAACCATCAATTTTTGCAGCTTCGTACATTTCTTTTGGAATAGCTGCCAGACTCGCTAACCATAATATCATGCAATACCCCATGTTTTTCCAAACGTAACTAAAGACCAGTACCCAGAAAGCACTTTTGGTATTCATCCAGTCATTTCCTGATATGCCAAACAAATTCAAAAAAGAATTTAAAAATCCTTGTGGATCAAATACACCTTTCCATAACAATACAACAGACGCCACCGGAATCGCCATGGGAAATAAAAATCCTGTTTTTAAAAGGTTTCCTTTTACATTTTTTTGCAGTATCACCGCAACAAGCAAGGAACTGATCACCAAAATCGGGACACATGTTATAATAAAACGTACCGTATTTTTTGCAGCCAACTGAAATGCTTTGTTCCCAAAAACTAACCAGTAATTATCAAGCCCGGTAAATGTTCCTGTTACCGGACTTGAAAAAGATCTTTTTATCACATCAAGATAAGGAAGCAGATAAAAAAGAATTAAGCCACATAAACTTGGCAGAATGAAAAAAAATCCTTTCCATGCTCCTGCTTTTTTCATGCGTTTTTCTTTTCTTTTTTCTTTGACATTTCCCTCTTCTTACTCCTTCAGATACAGATTTATCTTATCACATACTGTTTGTACAGCGGTTTGCACATCAAGACCTTCATACAATATCTTATCTGCTTGCTCCATCACGGTTTCTGTAACAACTGCATCCACCCGAACCGGAGTGTCTGCTAATTCTACAAACTGCAACAACTCATTAAATTCATCTGTGGACAAAGTGTAAAGATCCAGTCCACTTGTATCCTCCAGATTTTTATAAATTGTCGAATAGTATTGCGGCGAATCTGTGACTGCTGCACTGTTTCTCATGCTGTTTCTATTGATTGAAAATCCCATGGTGTTTGTATTCTGCACTTCTTCTGTAAGATATAAGGACAGAAATTCCTTTGCTGCATCTTTATAAGAACTCCTGCTGTTAATTCCTAACACTTCTGTCGGTATATAATAATTTCCACCACTCTTATTCAAATAATCAAATTGGATATCTGCCTGTTTTCTGGCACTGTTTAATTTGATATATGAATCCGCATATGCAATCTGCCCTACTCCTGCTTTAGCCTCTCCAAAATATATATCACTTGGAACGTCTGATTCACCATATGGGAAAATATCAACTGTCTGATTCATGGAATAATCCGATTCGCCTACAATCTTATCCGTTACATTCCCCGTCTCTTTCAAACGAAGAAGATCATTATAGTATGCTGTAAGTTTCTCTTCATTCATCCCATCTTTTTCCACCATATCCGATGTAACAAACATATACATAGCTGCGTATGGAAAATCCTGCCGGGTTAAAACCGGACTTTCCTGCTGTTCCATCTGATCTATGACTGCTTTTGACGATTCGGCGGAAACCACTTCTGAATTTCCAATGATCACTGGAATACGGAATGTCGTTGGTACGCAGAAGATTTCTGACTCCTTATTATATCCTTCAATCATATTGAAAAAGATTTCATCCTTTTTCTCATTTACAATATCTGTGACCGGTTCCAGAACCCCTTTGGATATATATTCCTCTACTGGAAGATTATCCAACACAATGATATCCGGTCCTTCATCCGCCATAATCTCTGTGTTTAATTTTCGGATTGCATCAGAAACAGAAAAACCATCTTCCCCCGTATAGCCAACTGTATAGTTGATTGAAATATCTGTATGTTCTCTTCTAAAAAAAGCAAGAGAACTTCTAATCATAGAATTTTCCTTTAAGCTGTATATTTTAAGAACCGTATTCTTTCCAGTATCTGTCTTATCCTTTTCATTCTTCTTTGTCTGTTCTTTCTGCAGAAAGTAAAGATTGCTTTCACTCCCACTTTTCCCCGCTGTGCAGACAACTATATTTTCACCTTGTACAGCCAGACCGGTAATCGGTTCATTTATGGTGTCAATACAACCATTCAATACTTCTTCATTAATAGCATGAGTGGTTTCATCCTTTTCCACACAATACTTAACGATTCCTGCGCCTTCTGTATATAGAGTTTCTGCCAAAGGATCTGCAGCCAGACATCCATAACCTGTCATTTTTTTCAAAGCTTGTACGAGTTCTTCATTCTCCATGTTCTCCCATATTTGTTCTGAAAGGTCATATTTCCGAATCTGCTTTGTACCAGTTTCATCTTCCACTAACAGATAAAAGTCCTGTCCACACAAAGCTGAATCAAGATAACTTTCTCCTTCGACTATGTTTATCGTAGATGGCTGTGTATCTTCATAGAGCCGGATAGTTTGGTCTTCTACCACATAGAATTTACCATCCGACGAATATTTATAGAAGGCATTCTGATTTTTTAATTCAGGTAATTGTTCGGAATCTCCTGCCAGTATCCAGTCTTTCCCATTATTTTTACTATCCCATACTGTGCGCTTTTCTCCACTTTGATCAGAACCTCCAATTCTAAGCGTACCGTCCTCCAGATATACTAAGAATTGTATTTTAGAAATATCTTTCGGCTTTTCTATTTTGTCTGCCTGATATGCAACTTTTGTATCTTTTTTCTCTATTGGATCATCTTCCTTACTCCTACAGCCAATGGTGCTAATCATAATCATCATTGTTAAAAATATACTTATTATTCTTTTCACTGTTGCTCCCCTTTCACATCAAAAAATCATCATCTGCTTTAGAAATATTAAATGCTATTCTAAAGAGATTTCTTGTTTAGATACACAATTCTCTTCTAAGTAATCCTGAATTTCTGCATCTGTATGATTTTCCTGATAAATATACTCCATTATTATCGTGTTACTATCCTCATCCGGTGTTGGCATATAATACACTGTAACGTTTGACATATTATATCCTTCGATCATAAAACTACCAACTTTATTATGAAGAATTCTGCCATCTGCATCCGTCCAAATCTCTCGGATGCTGTCTGGCTGCTCATACCCTTTCTGTGTATTGGCTTTATCATACTCTTCATTCACAATCATCTCATACGGTGTTAAAGTAATGTCCGTAATTTTCCATCCACTCGGACTGACTTTATTTACTTTAACACTTTTCTCTCCCAAATTTTGTCTGTCAACATAAAGCTCAAACTTCAAATCACCGTCTGTCAACAATTTTTCCATTACCCCGGTTTCAACATTTGGATATAAAATACTATTGATCTTTAAACTCCATATAAAATGTTCTGGTATCTCATTTCCATCAAATGGATAAAGATTAAAATCAACGCGCATAGTTCCAATAAATGTATGCTCATCTTCATAATGACCTTTAATAAAAGGCATATCATATGTATTTTCTTCTTCAATGGTATCCTTAAGAAAATCAGCAGACTGTGTTCCAACCAGATACATCCATTTCCCTTCAGAATCTGATTCATTTGTCGATTTTTTCATTGCTTCCTCCGGAAACCCTTTTTGGGATGTAATCTGAATTGAATATGTCATAGACTGACTCGTGCATACAACTTCTGAAAATTCAAACCTCAGATCCTCTGTAGTCTCACTTGTAATACCGTCTGTTTGAACCGCATTTTTATCATAATCACCACTATACTGGCTTTCGCCCTGCACTTTTTCAAAAATCTTCTTAAAAAAACTACTCTTCTCTGCCAAAACTGGAAGCACTGAAGCATTTGATATTACCAGACTGCCACTTAAA
>OHAD01001065.1_pt1 | contig 28183 bp, 28 predicted proteins | sample 1577011 | NCBI WGS metagenome assembly OHAD01 (sample SAMEA3541510, study PRJEB24748) | human gut metagenome | biome: human gut; feature: human-associated habitat; material: faeces | place: China | collected 2012 | reverse complement strand
TCCTGCGCCTGCATATTTCCTCAATTTTCTATTGACTTTTTATTTGCAGACTTTCCAGTTCAGTATGGTGATTTAATCAAACATGGATTCGGCGTCCCAGCTGCGGATGGCGCCGCTGTAGCCGTCGATCTCAAACTCGTACTCCATGCCATTGTAGTAGATCTTGCCTTCGTACTGGAGGCGGCCATCGTCGTAATCGGTCTCAAATTCCCGGATATCGGAAACGGTAGCGCCGGGAACCTGGGACAGAGCCTTCTCCTTGGCCTGATCGGCGGTGATGGTTCCGCTCTGGCCATTGCCTGTGGCAGGAGGTGCATAGCCTTCGGCGTCAAAGTCGTAGCTGACCACTTCACCGGTGGAAGCATCGATCTCATAGTCATACTCTTTATAATCGCTGGTGTAGAACTCCACATCGTACACCTGACGGCCATCGTCCCAATCCAGCTTGCTCTTGACGAAAGTCACCTGACTTTGTTTCAGTCCCGCATGGGCCAGGGCTTTGTCCTTGGCCTGATCGGCGGTAAGAGCGGCAGATGCGGTACCGGTGCCGCTGCTGGTATTATTGCTGGTGTTGTTATTGGTGTTGCTGCCAGCGGTGTTGGTGTCGGGTGTTGTATTGCCTGCTGTATTGTTATTGGAGGCCGTGTTCTGCTGGACCTGGGCACCAGCGGGCAGCTTGCTTTCGATGATGGCACCGGTGAGGGCGTCGATATCGTATTCATATTCCTTGCCATCGGCGGTGAACTCCACCTGATAGTAATGGGTGCCGTTTTTGTCATCCAGCTCCACATCGGTGAACTTCACCTGGCTGGCTGTGAGACCGGCATTTTCCAAAGCCACATTCTTGGCCTCCGCTGTGCCGATGTAACCGGCCATTCCGTCCTTGCTGCATCCGGCCAAAACCAAAAGACTGAGCGCTGCGGCGCTTATCATCAATTTTTTTCTTGTCATAGTAGTGGGCTCCTTTCTTGTTTCTGATGTTACTATAACCCCTGAACATGAAATTTACATGAAATTCCCAAAAAAATTTTTTCAGAAAAAAACCGGCTCGTCCCCAGGGGGAAAAGCCAGTTTTTTGATTACGCTTCCTCTTTCCACAAGGGCAAATGCAACGCAAAGGCACTGCCGATCCCTTCCACGCTGTCCAGCGTCACGGTACCTCCATGGAGCTGGGCAATCTGGCGCACCATGGACAGTCCCAGCCCCACACCATTGCTTTCATCGCTGCGGGACGGGTCCACCTGATAAAACCGCTGCCAGATCTTTTCCTGCTGGTCTTTGGGAATGCCGATGCCATCGTCCCGCACCTCCAAAATTCCCTCTTCACCTTGGGATTTGACGGTGACCCACACATGGCCTTCCGGCTTTCCATATTTAAAAGCGTTTTCCACCAGGTTCTCTGTCAGCCGGGACAACAGCGCCCCATCTCCCCGCACCTGTACACCGGGGGAAACCGACAAAAAGAGCTTGTCCTCCTCATATCCCCGCTCCCGGATCAGACCTTCCACCAACACCCCCAGGTCCACCGGCTCCAGCCGGGCCCCTTCGGTGCCCTGGTCCAGACGGGTCATGCTGAGAAGCTGGCCAATGAGCTGAGCCATTTTTTCCGCCTGCCGGGCGATCATCTCCAGGGTCTCCTGGCGCTCTTCCGGGGTCTCATCGTATTTCAGCCCATATTCGCAGGCTCCCTTGATAATGGACACCGGCGTACGCAGCTCATGGGATGCGTCGGCAGTGAATTGCTTTTCCGCTTCAAAGGACCGCTCCAGACGGGCAAACAGCTGATCAAAGGTCTGGGCCAGGCGGGAAAACTCGTCCCGCCCAGGGGGCAGACCGATGCGCCGGGACAGGTCCTTGGCTTCTCCCATGGCCTGGGCGGTGGCGCTGATCTGCTCCAGAGGGCGAAAAGCCCGGCGCACCAGCAGATAGCCTCCCACTGCGGTAAGGAGAATAAACACCGGCAATGCAATGGCGGCGATTTTGATCAGGTTTTCGGTGGTTTGCTCATTGCGGGGCACTTCCATCAGCCCACGCACCCACACGCCCTCTTCCCAGCTGCTGGGCAGCCACAGATCCAGCACCACATAGGAAATACTAGCTCCCTCCACTGTGCGCACCTGGCCACTCTGAAAAGGCTCCTTGGCTGTGAAAGACACCGGCAGCTGACCGGCCAGCAGGGATTCCGCCTGACTGTATACCAAAATGGATACGCCGTTCTGATAAAAGGAAAAGCCCTCTGTGGTGCTGAGTTTCCCTTGGGAAAAGGAAATATTCCCCACACTGTTCCGGGTGGTGGATATCAACTGCTGCCGGGCGCTGGAAAGCACCACCGTCCGGCTGATAAACAGGGTAAAGGCCACTAAAAACAAAAACAGAATGGTCATGAGCAAAGTGATCCACAGGGTGATTTTCAGTTTCACCGAGATTTTTCTCATGTGTTCCCCTTTCCTTCTTCGGCGCGCAGCACCCAGCCCACGCCCCGGATGGTATGCAGCAAACGGCTCTGGCCGTCTCCATCGATCTTTTTCCGCAGCTTGCTGATGTAGACATCGATGTTGTTGGAAGAGCCGGAGCGTTCATAGTTCCAGATCTGGTTTTCCAGCTGCTCCCGGGAGAGCACGGTCCCCTGGTTGCGGATCATATATTCCAGAATGGTGAATTCCTTGGGCAGGAGATTGATCTCCTGGCCGCCCCGGGTGACGGTGTGGCTCTGGGCATCCACCTGCAGATCTCCCAGGGTAAACACATTGCTCCGTTTCCCGGCTTTTTTCCGGGTCATAGCCCGGATGCGGGCCAACAGCTCTTCAAAATCAAAAGGTTTGACCAGATAGTCGTCGGCCCCCAGGTCCAGCCCCTTCACCCGGTCGGAAATGGCGTCACGGGCGGTGAGGAACAGGACCGGTGTATCCATCCCCTGGCTGCGCAGTTTTTCCAACAGAGCATAGCCGTCCATCTTGGGCATCATCACATCCAGCAAAATGGCGTCATATTCCGCCCCGGCCAAAAAATCCAGAGCCTCTTCCCCGTTGTAACAGCCGTCCACGCTGTATCCCGCCCGGGTCAGCGTCTTGACGATCAGCCGGTTCATATCCTTGGCGTCTTCCACCACCAGCACCCGCATCGATTTTTCCTCCTTTGATCCGCTATGAAAAGACAAATGAAAAAAGCCCGGGGATACGGCCAAGACCTTCCCCGGGCTTTTGCAATGTAAGCAGTCTGATTAGCCTTTGTGAACGATCTGGCCGTCGATGATGGTATAAGCGACGGTATACTGCAGATCGGTGATGGGATTGCCCCGGAAAATGGCCACATCCGCATCCTTGCCCACTTCCAAAGAGCCTACCCGGTCCGAAATACCGGTGATGACGGCGGGATTGATGGTAATGGCCTTCCAGGCCTCCTCCTCCGGCAGTCCGGCGTTGACGGCCAGGCCGGCGCACAGGGACAGATACTCCAGAGGAATCACCGGAGCATCGGTGATGATGCAGATATTCAGCCCGGCCTCGTTGAGCACCCGGGGAGTATCAAAGCTCTTGTTCTTCAGCTCGAACTTGCTCTTGTCGCCCAGAGTGGGTCCAACCAGGCAGCCCTTGCCCTCTTTCACCAGCTCATCGGCAATGAGATGGCCTTCGGTGCAGTGATCCAGTGTGATATCCACATCGAATTCCTTGGCAATGCGCAGAGCGGTAAAGATATCGTCCGCCCGATGGGCATGGGCCTTCAGAGGAATCTCCTTGTGAATGACCGGCAGCATGGCCTCCAGCTTCACATCGATGGCAGGCTTCTTGTTGTTTTTGGGATCGGCCTTGTAATCCTTCCAGGCCTGATCGTATTCCACGGTGCGGGCCAGCAGATCCCGCAGCAATGCGGAAGTACCCATCCGGGTCATAGGCATCTTCTTCTGGGTGCCGTAAACCCGCTTGGGATTTTCGCCGAAGGCGCACTTCATGGCCACCGGGTATTTGAGGATCATGTCGTCCACCCGCTTGCCGTGCATCTTGACGGCCACAAAGGTGCCGCCCACCACATTGCCGCTGCCCGGGCCGGTAACAGCAGTGGTCACACCGGCCGCCGCTGCCTGGGCGATGGTCTCGTCCATGGGCTGGATGGCGTCGATGGCCCGTACCTGGGGAGTCACCGGATCGGTGCACTCGTTGCCGTCGGTGCCTTCAAACTGAATGGCGGCCTCTTCCAGGCCGATGTGGCAATGGCCGTCCACCAGGCCAGGGGCCACAATGCAGCCGGCGGCGTCGATGACCTGTGCATCGGCCGGAGCGTTAACCTCTTTGCCCACGGCCACGATCTTGCCGCCATCCAGCAGCACCTGGCCGTTTTCGATATCTTCCCCAGCCATGGTCTTTACCAGGCCGTTTTTGATCAGGATCATGGGAAACATCCTCCTTTTTCTAAAAACCGGGCCGGAGAGCCTTGTGACCCTCCGGCCCTATGGAATGATTTCTTATTCTGCCTGATAAACGATCTGGCCGTTGATCAGGGTGTACTTTGTGGTGTACTGGAGGTCGGTGAGAGGATTGCCCTTGTAGATGACCACATCGGCGTCCTTGCCCACTTCCAGAGAGCCCACCCGGTCAGCAATACCGGTGATGACGGCGGGGTTGATGGTGACCGCCTTCCAGGCTTCCTGCTCGTCCAGGCCGGCGTTGATGGCCAGGCCAGCGCACAGGGGCAGATACTTCAGAGGAATGACCGGAGCATCGGTGATGATGGCGGTCTTCAGGCCATGCTCCACCATGGTCTTGGGAGTATCCCAGCACTTGTTCTTCAGCTCGAACTTGCTCTTGGCGCCAAAGGTGGGGCCAACCAGGCAGCCCTTGCCCTCTTTTTCCAGCTCATCGGCGATAAGGTGGCCTTCGGTGCAGTGGTCCAGAGTGATATCCAGATCAAACTCCTTGGCGATGCGCAGGGAGGTGAAGATATCATCGGCCCGGTGGGCATGGGACTTCAGAGGGATCTCCTTGCGCATGACAGGCAGCATGGCATGGAGCTTGCAGTCATATGTAGGCTTCTTGTTGTTCTTGGGATCGGCCTCATAGGCGTCCATCTCTTCCCGGTAGTTCTGGGCCTTGACCAGCAGTTCCCGCAGCAGAGCGGCGGTACCCATACGGGTCATGGGCATCTTCTTCTGGGAAGCGCCGTAGCAGCGCTTGGGGTTCTCGCCGAAGGCGATCTTCATGGCAACAGGGTTCTTCACCACCATGTTGTCCACCCGCTTGCCGCACAGCTTGACGGCCAGGAAAGTGCCGCCCACCACATTGGCGCTGCCCGGGCCGGTGACGGCGGTGGTCACGCCATGGCTGTATGCGTCAAAGAATGCCTCGTCCATGGGATTGAGACCGTCGATGCCCCGCATCTGGGGAGTGACGGGATCGGTCATTTCGTTGTAGTCATCGCCTTCAAAGCCGATGGCCTCTTCGTCCAGGCCGATGTGGCAGTGGCCTTCCACAAAGCCGGGAGCCACGATGCAGCCGGCGGCGTCGATGACCTGTGCATCGGCGGGAGCATTCACTTCCTTGCCCACAGCGGCGATCTTGTCGCCATCCAGCAGCACCTGGCCGTTTTCGATATCCTCGCCGGCCATTGTTTTAACCAAACCATTTTTAATAAGAATCATGGGAAACATCCTCCTTTTCAATCTTACTACCTTATAGCTTACCTTTTTCCCGGGAAATTGTCAAAGAAAAGCCCCTTGTTTGGGTGCCAAATTCCCCGGCTTCTTTTTATGCAATTTGCAAAAAAGCTGCTTTATCTTTATTCCTTGCCCTTGCGGTAATATTCCTCCATCACCTCCGGAGGGACCATGCTGCCGCCGGTGCCCCAGGGCATGAAGTGAGCCTGTTCCATCTTGTCTGCAAGACCCTCTTTTTCCAGATAGGCCTGTCCATCCTTGCTTTCCAGCAGCCACCGGACCCCTTCCATTCCGGCCAGGGCCGAAGGCTCCAGAGCCAGGTTTTCGGTGTCCCGCAGAAGAGCCAGGCGGCGGTACAGCGTGCTGTCGTCCACCGTATAACTGCCGCTGAGGAAGGGCTCGATGGTTTTGCCCACAAAGCTGGAGGGACGGCCCACGGCCAGACCGTCGGCGGCGGTGAGATTGTCGATGCCGAAGTCCTGGACGCACACCTTGTCCTGCAAACCAGTCACCAGTCCCAGCATCATGCAGGGAGCATGGGTGGGCTCGGCAAAGAAGCAGTGGACTGCATCTCCATAGACCAGCTTGAGACCAAAGGCCACGCCGCCAGGGCCGCCGCCCACGCCGCAGGGCAGGAAGGCAAAGAGGGGATGCTCTTGATCCACCTGGACGCCCATCTGTTCCAGCTGCCCTTTCAGCCGCTGGGCCGCCACAGCATAGCCCATAAAGAGATTCACCGAGTTCTCATCATCTACGAAATAGCACATGGGATCGCTTTCCGCCTGACGCCGGCCTTCGGCCACCGCCTTGCTGTAATCCTCCGGATATTCCACCACGGTGACTCCCTTTTCCCGCAGCAGATCCTTTTTCCACTGGCGGGCATCGGCAGACATATGCACACTGACCCGGAATCCCAGCCGGGCGCTCATAATGCCGATGGACAGCCCCAGATTGCCGGTGGAACCCACGGCAATCGAATACTTAGAGTAGAAATCTCTGAATTTATCACTATCCAGCTGGGAATAGTCATCCTCCAGGGTGAGCATCCCTTCCTGGAGAGCCAGGTCTTCGGCGTGCTTGAGCACCTCATAGATGCCCCCTCTGGCCTTGATGGAGCCGGAGATGGGCAGATGGCTGTCGCACTTGAGGAGCATCCCGCCGGGGATATGAATACCCCATTCCTTTTCCAGAGCCTTTTGCATCTGGGGAATGGCCTGCACCGGGGATTCGATGATCCCTTCCATTTTTGCCGTCTCCGGGAAGGCTTTGGCGATAAAGGGGGCAAACCGCTGGAGCCGGGCTTCGGCCTCCTTCACATCAGCCAGAGACAGGCTGCATTGTCTCAGGGCCTCCTCCGTTCCCACCTTCCTGGGATTGACCCAGAAGGTCTCCTTGAGTTTCACCAGATCCCCCACCACCGGGAATTCCTCTTCCCACTGCCGGGGACTTTTGCCGCAGATCATCTGTTCCATGGTTTCCTCCTTCTCCAGGGCGCACCCTGGGGATATTGTAATTTTCATCTTTAATTAGACTTTTTGTATAATTTTTCTTTTTTTCTTTTCTCCCCTATCACTATACCAAGTTTCCCGGAAAAATGCACGAAGAATCTTTTCTGTAAATTCCAGAGGAAATTATGAAAATTGAAAGATTTTCGCAAGGAAATCATCGAAAGGGCTGTGCTATACTGTGCCGGTAGTAAACCCCGACCCTTCCGGCCGGGTGAAAGGAGGTCCTTTGATGGATCTGTTCCGCATTTTATCCCAGCACGCCCAGCAGCGTGGAGACCCAATTGCGGTGTCCACTGGGGAAGAAAGCATCACCTACCGGCAGCTGGAGGAATATTCCGACCGGCTGGCCGCCTGTCTTCTCTCCCGCTTCGGCCCAGGAAAAGAGCCCTTTGTGGTGTATGGGCACAAAAGCCCCTGGATGCTGGTGTGCTTTCTGGCCTGTGCCAAAGCCGGACGGGCCTATTGTCCCATAGACATCTCTCTGCCCGCCCAGCGCCTGACGGAAATTCTGGAAGAGACCCAGACGCCGGTGATTCTGTGCACGGAGGCTCTCCCCTTCCCCCATCCCCGGGCCTTTTCTCCCGATACCATCCGCTCTCTGGCTCAAAGCCCCGGTATGGGGCCTCCCCAGGAGGCCCGGGTTCAGCCGGAGGACATTTTCTATATCATCTTTACCTCGGGCAGCACCGGACACCCCAAAGGGGTGCAGATCCCCCGCCGGTGCCTGGAAAATTTCCTGGACTGGTCCAGTGAGCTGGCAGGCTCCCGGGAAGAAAAAGCCGGCGCCGTCTTTTTGAATCAGGCTCCTTTTTCCTTTGACCTTTCGGTACTGGACACCTACACCTGCCTTTTCTGCGGCGGCATGCTGCGCCCCATGACCCGCAGTGTGCAGGAGGACTATGGCACTCTGATGGATTTCTTCCGGGCGTCTCAGGGGGCCTATTTCGTCTCCACTCCCTCTTTCGCCGCCCTGTGCCTGGCCGATCCCCGGTTCTGTCAGGAGCTTCTTCCCCAGCTGCGGGCCTTCCTCTTCTGCGGTGAGACGCTGCCTCCCGGCACGGCCCGGGCGCTGCTTCAGCGGTTCCCCCGCTGCCAGGTGATCAACACCTATGGCCCCACCGAAACCACCGTCTGCGTTACCCAGACCCCCATCACCCTTTCCATGACAGAGGAACAGGCCCTCCCGGTAGGCAGGCCCAAAGAAGGGATCACCCTGGAGATCTGGTCCCCGGATGGCGAGCCCCTTCCGCTGGGAGTGCAGGGCGAAATCGTCATTTTAGGCGACACTGTGGGCGCAGGCTATTTCCGCCGCCCCGATATGACAGAGAAGGTCTTTTCTGCTCCGGTGCGGCAGGGGAAGCCCATTCCCGCTTATCGCACCGGAGATCTGGGATTCCTGTCCCCCGATGGGATGCTCCATTTCATCGGCCGGGGCGATCACCAAATCAAGCTCCACGGCTACCGGATCGAGCTGGGAGATGTGGAAGAGAACCTGTTGAAGCTGCCGGGAGTGCGCCGGGCGGTGGTGCTGCCCCAAATGCGGGAAGGCGCCGTCCACGCTCTGGTGGGCTTTGTGGAGCGGGAAGGTGGAGAAGACTCCCTGGCCGCTTCCCTCCAAATGAAAAAACAGCTGCGGGCCTTCCTTCCCAGCTATATGGTGCCAAAAAAGCTGGTCTTTCTCCCTAAGATTCCGGTGACGCCCAACGGCAAAACCGATCGCAAGACCCTGGAGGGGATGCTGCCATGAGTTTTTTCTCCGGTGTTCCCTTTTTCACTCTGATGACCCTGCTGCTCCTGCCGGCCCTGTTTCTGGGGCTGCGGGGCAAGGCCATCGGCCCCTATGGTCTGTTTGCTTCCCTGGTGATGATTCTGGCGGTACTGGCCGGGACGCCCTTGCAGCTTGCGTGGCTGGGGGCATATCTCCTGTGGGAAAGCCTGCTGGTGTGTCTCTATATCCCTTTGCGGCAAAAGAAGGGGCCTGTGCCCTGGCATTACGCCCTGGCTCTTTTCCTCAGTCTGATCCCCCTTTTGCTGATGAAATGGAGCGAAGTCACCACTCTTTCCCTCTTTTCCTTCCTGGGGCTTTCCTACCTCACCTTCCGGGTGGCCCAGATCATCATCGAGACCTATGACGGACTGATCTCTTCCCTTTCTCTTCCCGCCTTTTGGGCCTTTCTCCTCTTTTTCCCCACTTTCAGCGCCGGTCCCATTGACCGCAGCCGCCGCTTTGAAGAGGACTTCCGTCGGCGCTACACCCGGGATGAGTATCTGACCCTTCTGGGAGATGGGCTGGAGCAGCTTCTCATCGGTCTGGTCTATAAGTTCGTGCTTTCGGCTCTGGCCTTTCGCCTGCTCAGCCTGTGCCAGCCCAAAGGCGGCCTTCTTCTGGCCCTGGCCTATGGCTGGTGCTACGGCATCTATATGTTTTTCGATTTTGCCGGTTACAGCCGCATGGCGGTGGGCTGTGCCTATATTCTGGGAGTACGCACCCCGGGAAACTTCCACCTTCCCTTCCTCAGCCGGGACATGAAGGATTTCTGGAACCGGTGGCACATCACTTTGTCCCATTGGTTCCGGGATTACCTCTTTTCCCGCTTTCTCATGCGAGGCATCAAGGGGAAATGGTTCAAAAGCCGCCTGTCCGGGGCCTGCTGGGCCTTCCTGCTCAATATGCTGGTGATGGGCGCCTGGCATGGGCTGACCCTTTATTACCTGCTTTATGGCCTTTACCACGGCGTGCTGCTGGCCGCCACCGAAGTCTATCAGAAGAAGTGTCCCTTTTATAAAAAATACCGGAACTGCACCTGGTATGGGCTGCTGTCCTGGTTTGTCACCCTTAACCTGGTGATGGTGGGCTTTTTGATCTTTTCCGGGGCCCTGTTCACCTGATTCATTCCAAAGGAGGAACCATCCATGAACAACACACAAGAAAAAATCCTTTCCATTCTCTCCGGCGTCTGCGGTGAAACATTGGGGGAAGATGAGCTGGATCTGGACCTGTTTGAAAACGACCTGCTGGATTCTCTGGGACTGGTGGAGCTGCTGGTGGAGCTGGAAAGCCAGTTTGATGTGAAACTCTCTCCCTCTGAGGTGAGCCGCAGCCAGATCGCTACGCCTCGGCTCATCGCCGATCTGGTGGAAAGCCGGATGGCCCAATGAAAAAGTGCAAGGCCCTGGGACTGGCCTTTCTCCTCTTTTCTTTTACTGTCCTTGTGATCCATCTGGGAATCAAACGGCTGGATTTTACCGGTCCTTCCTTTGACGCCTGGGTCAACGACGACAAGCTGCTGTACAGCCGGGCCATCACCGAAAACCTGACCTCCACTTCCATTCCGGTTTTCGGCTCTTCGGAATTCCGCCACGGCCGCTCCACTCCCTATCATCCAGCCAAAGTCCTGTCGGGCCAGCCCTTCCGGCTGATGCTCATCGGTGCGGGATATTACCAATCCCTTTACCACGCCACCGCTTTGGCGGCGATGGGAGACGAACTGCCCCAGAAACAGGCGGTATTCATTCTCTCGCCTCAGTGGTTCCGGGGCAAGGGCGTATCCAGCCAGGTGTATACCTCCCGCTTCTCGGAATACAACTACATTCAGATGCTGCAAAATCCCCATCTGTCGGATGAGACCAAAAACTACATCTTGGAGCGTACCGACAAACTGCTCAAGGCCGATCCGGCCATGGCCAAACGGGTGAAAAGCTATCAGCGGGTCTATCTCACAAAAGATGCCACCTTTCTGGAGAAGCTGTCCTGCAAGATCTATCTGATCTTTTTGGAGGATAAGCTCATGGTCTCCCTCTCTCTCAAGGCCCTGGCCGGAGGTGTTTCCTCCCAGGAATATCCCCAGGGCGCCCCTGAACCCGATTGGAAAACCCTCAGCGAAAAGGCCGCGGTGGACGGCGCCAAAGCCAACACCACCAACCCCTTTGGCATGGACAACGGCTTTTATAACCTGTATAAAAACAACTACATCAAAAGCAAAAAAGGCTCTGCAACAAAAGCCGATTATTTAAGCTCCCAGGAATATGGGGATATGATCTGCTTTTTGAAGGTGTGCCAGGATCTTCAGATTCAGCCTTTGCTGGTGAGTCTGCCGTTCAACGGCCCCTGGTATGATTATATGGGATTGTCTTCTGACAAGCGCCAGGAGTACTATGAAAAGATCCAGGCCGTTGCCCGGGATTACGGCGCGGAACTTCTGGACCTTTCCTCCTATGAATACACTCCCTATTTCTTTGAGGACAACACACACATCGCCAGAGAAGGGTGGGTGAAACTGAATGAAGGACTTTATCAATTCGCTTCACAGGGTCTGTCAGAATGAGCGCTTCCGCTTTTTTGCTCAGGTGGCCTTTTTCTACCTTCTGCTCCTGGTTTTTTACGGCTATCTCATGCTGGCCAACCTGTCCAGCGCCCCTCAATTTGTCTATGCCCAATTTTGAAAACATGAAAAAAAGGCCCTCGCTTTTCTAAAAAGCGAGGGCCTTTTTCATTGGCGGAGAGAAAGGGATTCGAACCCTTGGTCCCTTGCGGGATCACTGGTTTTCAAGACCAGCTCCTTAAACCACTCGGACATCTCTCCATTTTGGGATACATAAATGATATTTTATCTCTTTTCTGCATCCCTGTCAAGATTGTCCCCCAAAGAGCCCAATCTATCCGATGCGGAAAAGCATGAATCCCACGGTGTTGATGGCGAAATTGGCAAACATATGGGTGATCCAGGAGGTATAGATGCTTTCGCTTTTTTCATTGAGGTAATTGAAGATGCATCCTCCCACAAAAAGCCCCGCAAGCAGTACCAGGTACACCCACCAGGAAAACATCCCGGCCAGCATCCCTCCATGGTAAAAGGCGAACAGCGCCGGGCTGAATACATAGGCCAGTTTCCGGCCGATATAAGGTTTCAACGAAAGAAAAGCAAAGCCCCGGAAGAAAAATTCCTCCAGAAAGGAATTGGCCAGGGAGATATACAAGGACACGAAGATAAAATTCTCACCGGTGATGCCGTGCTTTTCCTGCAAGGTGGCCGTCACATGAGAAAAGTCCACAAAGCCCTTTGTGCACAGATATCCGCCCACGATCACTCCATAGATCAAAATCCCCAGTATCCCGGCCTGTATCATGGTTTTCCCATTCAAGCGGAATAATTTTCTCAAAAGGGGCCGTTCCTTTTTGTTCCACCCAAAATAAAAAAGGGGCAGCAGCAGGAAAAACAAAATTTTCACCAGCACTTTTGGCACATAGTCCGGCTGGAGAAAAGCATCCACCAGGGTCACGGCCAGGGAAAGAAATACCGCCGACAAAATAATATAAAGCCCTTGCTGCCGCTTTCCAGTCATCCTCTTCTTTCCCCTTTCACAAAATAACGCTTCCTATTTCAGCAGATAGAACACAAAATCCACCGCCATCACCAGCGCCAGTATGCCTGTCAGCCATGCCAAAAGCCTGTCCGGTATGCGCCGGGCCAGCTTATAAAACAGGGGCTGGATCACATAAAGAAACAATAATCCACCCAAACCAAAGCGGATAGAGGGAGACAGGGCGATCCGCCCTTGAAAATTGATCTTGTAATCCACATAGGTCTGCCAGGGCCAGCTGCCCACGGTGTACTCCATCCAATAGGTAGCAGCCAGCTCAATGGCTGTGGCCACCGTCATGCATCCCAAAAAGACCAATCCCACTTGCAGCCATCGCCGGGCCCCTTTGGCCGGCTTTTGCACATACCGGCCAAAGCACAAAAGAAAAACCAAAGCCCCAATGCCGTAAATGGGCAAATAAGGACCAAATAAGATCCCCCGGTTGGAAAATCCCCACCGGTAAATCACCACTTCCAGGAACACTTCATAGAGCCAGCCAATGACGCAATACAGGAAAAAATATAAATAGATCTCCTGGAAACGGCGGACCATGGTCTTGCTACCGTAAAATCGGGGGCGTTGCTTCATCCTCCTCATAAAATCCCTCCTTCGCTTTTCTCTGTCTCACTTCCTTTTTGTTGGCCTCTATTATACTATGCCCCTGCCCCCCTGTCCATAAAAACTCCTCCGCTCCCTTGTCAAAATGGGAACATGGATTTTACTCTCCCCAGTCTATCGCTATCAGATCTTCCGTTTGCAGAGATTTCCTGACAATCCCCTTGAGCGATTGCTTTGATGGACCCTTTATAGAAAAAACCAGGCGGAAAATCCGCCTGGTTTCACGCATCAATCAATAATCCCTTTTTTCTCAATTCTTCCCTTTGCCATTGCATAATGGCTCACCCCTGTTCGGAGACAGGAAAGATCATGGGTGCTGATCAAAATCACCTTTTCCTTCTGTCTCATAAAATAATCCAGGATAATGCCTGTGTTTTCCTCATCCAGATCACTGGTGGGCTCATCGGCCACCACCAGCTGGGGGCCATGGACAAAAGCCCGGATAATAGCAGCTCTCCGCCGCTCGCCGCCGGAAAGCTCCGCAGGATAATTCCCAGCCAAGTCTGCCATTCTAAATTCTTCCAGCAGGCTCATCCCCCTTGTTTCCAACTCCTTTTTATCTTTCCAGCCGGAAAGAAGGTGAGGCAGACAGATATTTTCCAGCACCGTAAAATTATAAAGCAGACTGTCCCCCTGAAGAATATAACTGATATGCTGGCGGCGCAGCGCTGTACGCTTTGCTGCAGAAAGGGAACTGATCTTCTGCCCGTCAAAGTAGACCTGGCCCTCATCCGGCTGGATAATTCCAGAAATCAGATGAAACAGCGTACTTTTGCCGCAGCCAGAAGGTCCGGTAAGCACCAGCACCTCTCCTTTTTCCACTTGCAGATCCACATGATCTACCGCTTGGAAGGTCTTTCCCTGACGAGTATAGTTTTTGGTCAATCCTTCTGTTTTTACCATCACAGTTCCTCTCCCTTCAGCAATCCGTCCAGCCGGGAACGGCCCACCTTCCAAGCGGAATACAGAGAGGACAACAGGGAAACCGCAACAGACAATCCTATGCAAGTGCCTGCCAAGGGCAAAAGATATTGCCAGCTGGTATCCAGGCGCGGAATGGAGAGCATCACCTTAATCGGCGTGGAAAAAAGCTCTAGTCCGGCAAATGCTCCCACCGCTCCCAGAAAGCCGCCCACAAGGCCGATCACCAGCCCTTCTGCTAAAACAATACCTGACAACCTGCCTGCTCCCACTCCCAGAGAGGACAAAATACCGAACTCCGCCGTACGCTCATTGATGGTGATAGTAAATACCGAAGCCAGCGCCACCACCACCAGCACCAACAGCACCCCCATAAGCACTCTGGTGTAGCCGTCCATGCTCTCCACCGAACGGAGCACGCCGCTGAAAATACCGTTTGTGGTATAGGCCTTTACCGGCGCTCCTTCAATGGAATAGTTGATCGCTCGGGCGATTGCTTTGGCATCACTGCCTTCCTCCACCCGAATCATCAGCGAAGAAACCAAATCATGAGCCGATTGTTCCGGCTCTCCAAAGGCATCCGCCCAGCCCTGGCTGCTGCGGATCTGCTCTGCTGTATCGGCTGTCATAAAGACACAGGTATCATAACTGGTGTTGGTTCGCTCCAGCCGGCCAATGACAGAATAGTTCTCCCCGAAAAATTTAATGCTGTCAGGCTCGGGAGGGTTAATCAGTGCGCCGATATACATTTCCCCTTCCCCAGGCAATGGCAGCCCTTCCTCTTCCAGCCAGGGAGTTACGATAAAATCAGTCTGTGGATCAAAGACAATCATCTGGGTGGCAGCCGAACAGCAATCGGCGGCAAGAGAGGCCATATAGAGCTGGGGAGTACACTGATCCACTCCCTCCAGCTGGCTGATGGTATCAGCCCATTTCTTGTCAAAATCAAAGCTGCACAGCTCTCCCATAAAAAGAGAATCTGCCATTTCCCCCTCATATTCTTCCGGCACCACGATAATATCTGCCCCCAGCCGGTCGGTGGTGTTTTGCAGACTGCTTTCCATGCTGTCTGTCAACACCGAACAGCAAAACAGGCAGGCGGAAAGCATAAAAGCAAAAAACACCATGCACAATGTACGCACCGAACGGCGTTTGAGATTTTTCAGTGCTGTTTTACCAATAATCCCCACGGAACTCATCCTTTTACTTGTTTCCTTTCCGTACAATGCCCCCCAGCTGGAGCAGGATTCCCACTGCAGACAAACCATTGACAATGGGGAAGGTTTTCATATTACAGGCCATTTCTGCATTGGCGCAGCCACCGATCAGCAGATTGACCAAAAGCAGGCCGGAGGCAAAAACCACAATCCCCACAAAACACAGTACTTTCAGGCAAGAATCGTTTTTCACCAGAAGCTGAGCCAGTCCCAATGCCACCAGGATCACTCCCACAGCAATAAGAGACTGAGCACTCCAATGGCACTTCATCACTTTTTCGGTAACCGGACAGGGCTGAAACAATGTCTGCGGCCCAATAGCCAACAGCGCTCCCAGGAAGATGGTCCCTATCGATACTATTTTCTGCTTCATTTTTCTCTTCCTTTCTGTTTTGGCGAAAAAAACAAACAATGTTTTTTGTCTGCCTCACTATATAACCATATTTCCGTTCAAATGTCCAAGTGATATTTTCAATAGATTCCTTTCTATTCATCGGCTTTTACTATCCGGCAAAAGAAAACAGACGGCCAAAGGCCGCCTGTTTGGTCTGTTCTTTTTCAGGATGCAGGATTCCGGGTCACATCCAATGCCTTGGCCACCCCGTCCACCGCCTGGCTGTCGTAGGTGATGGTGACGCTGTCGCCGGTGTTGAGCACCGGGAGCGAAGTGTTTTGTTCCACAGACATGGCAAAATACTGGGGATAACCGATAATCTTGAAATAATACCAGGTATATCCCCCCACCACAGCGGAGCGAATCTCTTCAATGGAGCCGCTGGCCTGCTGCGTTTCCTGGGGCACATAACTGCTGTCGGCCTGCATGGTCTGGGTGTATTTCTTCTCACATTCCGCCACGGTGTCCCCCACCGCTACCCGCTGGTAGTTTGCCACATTGACCATGGCATACATTTTCACCAAACCAGAACTGTCCTTGAGGGACATGAAATAAGTAGGCTGGTTGTTGATGTTGAGCAAAATGGGGAAGGTTGCCGTATACCCCAGATCCTCCACCGCACCCTGGGCCGAGGACTGGGCCGACTGTTCGGTGGCGCCGGAAACCGGATAGAACTTAGCTTCCTTGGTCCGCTGGTTGCACAGCAAAAAGCCGATGTTGGACTGATCGCTGCTCACCGAAGTGACGCCGGTATAGACGAACACATCGTCATTCATGGCGATGTAGTTGTAATCCTCGGTGGTGCGGGTGACGCCTCTCTGACCGATATAGGCATTGAAGAAACCGTCATTGAAGGCGCCGTAATAATCGTACTGCTCCACCAGGAGATCTGCGGGGCAAATATGATCGGCCCAGGAGGGCACATCGGCCAGATCATAATAGGTATGGCCGCCGGTGACAGCATTGACAAACACAGCCCCCACCACATCGGTGCCACCCAGCATACCGATTTTGTTCTTCAATCGGGGCGCCACAAAATAGGGTGTGCCGTCGTCGTCCACTTCCAAGCTGGGCTCGCCCAGCAGCATGGTAGGATAGCGGAAGCGCATATACCGCTCAATGTTCCGGCCAAAATATTCCGAAGGAGAATACTTCATCCCCTGCTCCAGACGAACCAGCTGGGTCTCCTGGGTTACCATATCGATCATGATATAGCCGGGCAGACCCTCTTTCCGGTTGGTCAGCCATTTGAAGAAGCTGGCGTATTCCAGCTGTGTCACCCGCATGGGCCGGTTCTGGTAATTGATCTGGATATAGTCGTCGGATACTTCAAACTGAGAAACCAGGGACTTTTGCTCTTCGTTGTTGGTGGCGGCCAGCTCACCCATTTTCCGGTCTCCCAGCCGCTGGGCGCTTTCGGTGTCCAGCATGGGGATCTGGTCATAGGTGATCTGGGGAATGTCCTGGGTAAAGTTCCCCTCCTCCACCCGAAGCAAACTGCTGTACCGGGATGCGTTGAAGAGCTTCAGAGAGAGCACACTAAACAGCACCAGCAGCACGGCCAGCAACGCGGCGATAAGCAGCGGAAAAAAGGAATAAAGCTTCTTTTTTCTCCCCTGCATCCCTTTTTCCTCCACATAGGAGGAGACGATGGGGATACGGGCCAGAAACCACACGCCCATCAGCAGGATGGCAAAGAAATAAAATTCCCTGGATTGCAGGGAAATCGGGGGTAAAAAGACATAAAAGACCACAAATCCCACCACCAGAGCGATGAGCAAGGCCAAGCCTTCTCCCCGAAGGTACTTGCTTTTTTTCATGGATGAAAACCCTCCCGGCCCACGGGCCTACTGCTTTTTCATGGAATAGATCACCTGGGTCAGGCTTTCCAGATCTTCATTGCCGTAGTATTCGATGGTGATCCGGCCTTTGCCCTTCCCCTGGCTGATGCTGATCTTACGGCCAGTGACCTGGGCCAGCCGGTGTTCCAGCTCATCAATATAGATCTGTCCTTCATCCAGGATGGGTTCCTCTTCTTCCCCCTGATCCAGCTGCTCCAGCCGCTTCACCAGCTTTTCGGTCTGACGCACCGAAAGGCCATAGGTGAGCACTGTTTCCGCTGCCTTGATCAGGGTTTCTTCTTTGGAAAGGCCCAGAAGCGCACGGGCATGGCCCTGGGACAACTCCCCGGTGCGCACCAGCTCCCGTACCGGCTCCGGCAAACCCAAAAGGCGCAGGGCATTGGCCACCGCCGGACGGCTCTTTCCCACCTTCCGGGCCACTTCTTCCTGTGTCATGTGGAACCGGTCCATCAGTTCCCGGTATCCTTCCGCTTCTTCCAGGGGATTCAGATCCTCCCGCTGAAGATTTTCGATCATGGCCATTTCAAAGGCCAGCTTGTCGTCGGCCTCCACCACCATCACCGGCACTTTATCCAAGCCGGCCAGGCGGCAAGCCCGCCAGCGCCGCTCCCCGGCCACAATCTGATAGCCGGTATCGGTTTTGCGTACGGTAATGGGGCTGATCAGCCCGTTTTCCCGGATGCTTTCGGCCAACGGTGCCAATGCTTCCTCGCCAAAATCCCGCCGGGGCTGGGCGGGGTTGGGTTCGATCTGCCGCAATTCCACCTGGGAGACCGTTCCCTGTGTTTCGGTGAGCTCTTCTCCAAAAAGCGATCCCAGGCCTTTTCCCAAGCCTTTGTGTCCTGCTGCCATAGGGTGTTCCTCCTCTCCCCTTCTGCGACTACTGATTCCGGCGGAGGAATTCCTCCGCGATGGCCTGATAGGCCTCGGCCCCTCGAGAGGTGCGCTCATAGGCCAGAATAGGCATCCCGTGGCTGGGTGCTTCCGACAGCCGCACATTCCGGGGCACCACCGTGCGGTACACCTTTTCTCCAAAAAATCGCTTGATCTCTTCGGCCACCTGAATGGTCAGATTGGTGCGTCCATCATACATGGTGAGTACAATCCCTTCGATATCGATCTGGGGATTGAGAGACCGTTTGACAGTACGAATGGAGTTGACCAGCTGACTCAGCCCTTCCAGGGCATAGTACTCACACTGCATGGGCACCAGCACTTGCTGGCAGGCCACCAGGGAATTGACGGTAAGCACCCCCAGAGAAGGTGGGCAATCAATAAAGATGAAATCATATTGAGGCGCCAGTTCATCCAGCGCCTCTTTCAGCCGGTGTTCCCGTCCTTCCACCGAGGCCAGCTCCACCTCAGCCGCCGCCAGATTGATGTGGGCCGGCAGCACATCACACCATTTGGTGCGTAAAATGGCATCTTTCGCCTGTACTTCCCCGGTGATCACATCGTAAACACTCCGGCGCACCCGTTCGGTGAGCCCAAAACCCGAAGTGGCATTGGCTTGTGGGTCAAAATCACACAGCAGGACTTTTTTCCCCAGGCTGCCCACGCAGGCCGCCAGATTCACTGCGGTGGTGGTCTTTCCCACACCGCCTTTTTGATTTGCTACTGCCAGTATTTTGCCCATTTTCTCCTCCGCCGCTCTGTTTTTCTTCTTTTTCCCCCAGAAAGGGGCATTTTCAAAATTTTTTCGTCTTTTTCTATTATAATGCCTAAACCCAAAAGCCGCAAGAGCGCAAAGGCCCACAGAACGATTTTTCTCCCTTTTCTTCTGCCGTTCCCTGCTGTTTCATGTGAAACATAAAAAAATGTTCCATGTGAAAATGTTTCACATGGAACAAAAACAGAGAGGATCAAAAAGTTATGGAGAAACGCTGCCCGTCCCGGTGGGGGCGGCAGCGGGGATACGGATGGTAACCACCATTTCCTCCCCTTCATACCGGCGCTGCATGGCGGCCCCTACACCGGCCTGACCCAGGGTCTCCACTGCCCGGCTCAGGGTGTTGATGAAGAGGCGCACATCGCCCAGCATTTTGGGGCGGGAACGAAGGCCTTTCTGCCCCTTTTGGCGCAAGGATTCCACATACCGCTCCAGCTGTGCCACCGTCCATTCGTGGCGGACAGCGGCCCGGGCCGCCTGCAGCTGCTGCTCCCCATTTTCCAGCCGGAGAAGAGCCCGGGCATGACGCTCGCTGAACCGGTATTGCCGGAGAAGAGCGATGACCTCCGGCGGCAGGCGGAGCAGACGCAGCTTGTTGGCAATGGCCGACTGGGTTTTCCCCAGCTTGTCCGCCGCCTGCTGCTGTGTCAGCCCATGGACATGGATCAGCCGGGCGATGCCCTGGGCTTCTTCGTAAAAATCCAAGTCCTGTCGCTGAAGGTTTTCCGCCAAAGCCAACACCGAGGAATCCTGATCGCTGGAGGGTAACACATAGCAGGGCACGGTATGTAGTCCGGCCCCCCGGCTGGCCCGCAGCCGCCGCTCCCCGGCAATGAGTTCATAACCCTCCCCTGTCTCCCGCACGGTGAGAGGGTTGATAAGCCCATACTGCCGGATGCTGGCCGTCAGCTCTTCCAAAGCCTTCTCATCAAAAAACTTCCGGGGCTGGTTGGGATTGATGTGGATATCCTCCACCTGCAAAAATCGCAGGGGTTGATTTTCCCGGCTTGTCCGCCGAAGAGAGAACCGTTCCAGCATGTCCATCACCTCCATGGTGACATTTTATCAGCATCTCTTTGCAAAAAGTGTCACATGAAGAGAGAAAAAAACAGGATCTTTTGTCGACACCTCCCCCCTCCCCCAGCGGCGAACCGCCGCACAAGGAAAAGCACCCCTTACAGAGGGGCGCTTTCGATTTTTGCATACCGCCGGGGATAGGCCGGCGGGGTATTTTTCACTTTTTCGATTACCACTACCTGATGATGCACATCGGTGCCGGGCAGCTGGTAACTCCGCTGTTCCTTCAGCCGTCCTCCCAGAGTGCGAATGGCTTTTTGTGCCCCCAGGATCTCCTGTTCGGCCCCTTCGTTCTGGCTCTTCATGGCCAGGAACAACCCGCCGGGACGGACAAAGGGCAAACACAGCTCACAAAGGATATTCATAGGCGCCACCGCCCGGGAGACAGCAATGTCGAATTTCTCCCGCAGCTGCTTCTGCCGGGCCGCTTCTTCCGCCCGCCCGGCCATGGTCTCAGCCGGAAGCCCCATGGCATCGCACACTTCCTGCAAAAAATCCACCCGCTTTTTCCGGCTGTCCAGCAGCAGAAACCGGGCGCTGGGCCGGGCGATCTGCAAAGGAATACCGGGGAACCCTCCCCCACTGCCTATATCAATGACTCGCTTGCCTTCAAAATCCCCACAGGAAAGCTGAAACAGGCAGTCCAGCATATGACGCACGGCCACCTGATCCGGCTCGGTAATAGCCGTCAGGTTCATCACCTGGTTTTTCTCCAGCAGCAGCCGGGTGTATTCCTCCAGCCCTTCCAAAGCCCCTTCGGGCAAGGGAATGTTCCATGTGAAACATCCCTGGGCGATCACATCGGTAAAGCTCATCTCATTTCCCCCTTTGCCCCAGCAAAATCATCAGCGCCGCGATATCCGAAGGGCTGACCCCCGAAATCCGGGAGGCCTGGCCCAGGCTCCGGGGCCGGAGAGCGTCCAGCTTCTGCCGGGCCTCCAGCCGCAAAGTGGACATGGACAGATAATCCAGATCCTCCGGCAAGCGCTTTTCCTCCAGCTTTTTGTGTTCTTCCACCTGGCGCAGTTCTCTTTGGATATACCCCTGATACTTGGTCTGGATCTCCACCTGTTCCCGCACTTTTTCCGAAAGAGGCGGACGGCCCGGGTCCAAAGGAGCCAGACAGTCATAACTGATCTCGGGACGCCGCAGCAGATCGCTGAGCAGAATCCCCTGCCCCACCGGCGCGCTGCCCCGCTCTTCCAGCACCCGGGCCAGGGCCGGGCCGGAAACCGCGGTCTTTTGAAGCCGGCGGATTTCTTCTGCCGCCTGGTCATAGTCCCGCTGCATCTTGTCCAGACGCTCCTGAGAAACCAGGCCGATGGCATGGCCCAGGGGCATCAGGCGGGCATCCGCATTGTCCTGACGCAGCAGCAGCCGGTATTCCGAGCGGGAAGTCATCATGCGATAAGGCTCGTTGGTGCCCTTGGTGACGATATCATCGATCAGAGTGCCGATGTAGCCGTCGGACCGGGCCAACACCACCTCTTCCCTTCCCTCCAGGAATCGGGCGGCATTGACACCGGCAATCAACCCCTGGCCCGCCGCTTCCTCATAACCGGAAGTGCCGCAGATCTGTCCGGCGGCATACAGTCCGGGCACACCCCGCACCCCCAGACCGGCGGTGAGCTGTGTGGGGTCCAGGCAGTCGTATTCGATGGCATAGCCCGGCCGCATGATCTCCACTTTCTCCAGTCCGGGCACGGTACGCAGGAAGGCCAGCTGCACATCCTCCGGAAGAGAGGTGGAAAGCCCCTGCAAATACATCTCACCAGAATTTTTTCCACAAGGCTCGATAAAGACTTGGTGTCTTTCTTTTGTGGAAAATCGGACAATTTTGTCCTCAATAGACGGACAGTATCGAGGCCCTACTCCCTGGATCTCTCCCCCATACAAAGGAGACCGATCCAACGATTTTCGGATGATCTCATGGGTATGGCTGTTGGTGTAAGTCAGATAGCACAGGCTGTCGTTATACAGCTGTCCCTGAAAGTCAAAGGAAAAGGGACGGGGCGGCTCATCTCCCCGCTGCACCTCCAAAGCGGAAAAGTCGATGGAGCGAGCATCCACCCGGGCCGGGGTGCCGGTTTTGAACCGGCGGGTGCGCAAGCCAAGTTTTTCCAGCGACTCGGTGAGATAGGTAGCAGCGGCCAGACCGTCCGGGCCGGAGAGGATATTCTGCTCTCCGATAAAAATACGGCTGTTGAGGAAAGTACCGGTACACACCACCAGCGCCCGTGTCTCATAAAGGGCGCCGCCCACGCACAGCACGCCGGAGACCTTTCCTTCCTGGGTGAGGATCTCCGCCGCCTCTCCCTGGCGAATGGACAGGTTCTCACAGTGCTCCAACACTTCCTTCATATACTGCTTGTAAGCGGCCCGGTCGGCCTGGGCCCGGGGAGAATGGACAGCCGGACCTTTTCCCCGGTTGAGCATGCGGAACTGAATGCCGCAGGCATCGGCAGCCCGTCCCATCTCTCCGCCCAGGGCGTCGATCTCCCGCACCAGCTGGCCCTTGGCGGTGCCGCCGATGGAAGGGTTGCAGGGCATATTGCCCACACTGTCCAGATTGGTGGTGATCATCAGGGTACGATGGCCCAGCCGGGCCGCGGCCAGCGCCGCCTCGATGCCAGCATGGCCTCCTCCGATAACCACCACTTCATACGTTCCTGCCAGATAAGACATGACTGTTCTCCTATTTTCCTACACAGAACCGGGAGAAAATACCGTGGACGATATCCTCGCTCACCGCATCTCCCAACACTTCATCCAAAAGCCGCACGGCCTCTTCCCCATCGGCCAGAAAGGCATCGGCGGTAAAGCCCATGGCGGCACTTTGCGCAGCCATGCGGCAGCTTTCCGCCGCCTTCCCCAGCAAAGCCGCCTGCCGGGCGCTGGTCACCAGGGTCTCTCCTTCTCCCTGGGTCAGTCCCGCCAGCCACTGGCAAAGCTCCGAAACCCCTTCCCCGGTTTTGGCCGACAGACGGAATACCTTGGGGAAAGCCTGTTCCACTTCCGGGAAATCCAAGGCCCCCTTGTCCCATTTGTTCAGAATGGCGGCCCGCTCCAATCCCTGGGCGGTCTCCATCACCTGACGGTCCTCCTCGGTCAAAGGAGACGAACCGTCAAAGACACAGAGCACCAACCGGCTTTCCCGGGCGCTCTCCCGGGCCTTGTCGATGCCCATCTTTTCCGCCTGGCTGGAGGTCTCCCGCAATCCGGCCGTATCGGACAGCCGCAGCACGGTGTCTCCGCAGCGCACCGATTCGGTGACCACATCCCGTGTGGTACCTGCCTCGTCTGTGACAATGGCCCGCTCATACCCGGCCAGACTGTTGAGCAAGGAGGATTTTCCCACATTGGGACGGCCCAGGATGGTCACCGGCAGCCCTTCCTTCAGTACTCTCCCCCGCTGGAAGCCCTGATAGAGCTTATCCAGCTCCATAGAGCATTCCTCCAGCACCTTCCGGGCCTCTTCGCTGACAAAGGGATCCAGATCCTCATCGGGATAATCGCACACGGCGTAAAAATGGGTCAGCTGCTGAAAGATTTTTTCCCGCATCTGACGGATGGGCCGGGAAATTCCCCCTTGCAGCAAAGAAGCTGCATTTTTAGCGGCGGCAGCCGACTGGGACTCAATAAGATCGGCCACGGCCTCCACGCCGGTGAGATCCAGCTTTCCGGCCAAAAAGGCCCGCTTGGTAAATTCCCCTGCCTGGGCTGGGCGGGCGCCCAGTTCCATGGCCCGCTCCAGAATACAGGCCACCACTGCCTGGGAGCCATGGCAGAAGATCTCCAGCAGATCCTCACCGGTATAGCTGGACGGCCCGGGATAGCAGCAGGCCAGACACAGATCCAAGGCCCGGCCGTCCCCGGCCCGCACCTGTCCATAGCGCATGGTGTAAAAAGGCCCCTGGCTCATCTTCCCCCCTTTGGTGGGGAAAAACAGGTCATCGGCCAAAGCAAAGGCCTGGGGACCGCTGATGCGGCAGATACCGATGGCCCCTGGCAATGTACCGCCGGAATAGGCGGCGATGGTATCTTCCATCATGGTGCTTTCTCCTTTCCGATGCAGAAAAAAGGGGGCGGGGGCGTTAAAGCCCCGCGCCCCTCTGGGTCACTTGGTTATTGGTCCTGACGGCCCCGTCCGCCTTTATTGGGACGGCCGCCGCCCCGGTTTTCCCGGGCGCCTTCCGGCACCACGATCACCTTTCGATTGGGCTCCACGCCCACCGAATGGGTGCTCACTCCTTCATAATCCTGAAGGGCCGAATGGATGATCCGCCGCTCCTGGGGATTCATCGGCTCCAGAGCCATGCTGCGCTTATAACGCAGGGCCTTCTGGGCAGTGTTCACTGCAAGCCGCTCCAGGGTAGCCTGCCGCTTGGCCCGATAGTTTTCGGTATCCAGCACCAGGTGCCACCGCTTTTCCTCGTTTTTATTGGCAACGATGTTGGTGAGATACTGGATGGCATCCAGGGTATCTCCTCTCCGGCCAATGACAGAGCCCATGTTCTGTCCCACCAGGTTGAGGCGGATGGTCTCTTCCTCGGGGCACACCGAGCATTCTACCTGGGCTTCCACGCCAAAGCGGGTGAGAAGCCCTTCCAAAAAGTCGATGGCGGTATCGGCGGGAGAAGTCTCATAGCTCACCCGCACCACAGCAGGCTGGGCGCCGATGCCGAAAAAGCCGTTTTTGCCCTTTTCCAGCACTTCCACCGTCACATCGTCCCGTTCTTTCCCCAGCTGCGCAAGGGCATTGGCCACCGCCGCTTCGATGGATTCGCCCTTTGCTTCTACACTTTTTACCATTTCAAACACCCTCCGTGCACTTTAAACTTGCTCGTCGTCCTGGGAGGAGTCCTTTGTTTCCTTGGTCTTTCCGGACTGCTTGCCCTTTTCCTTGCCCGATTTGGCCTGCTGGCTCTGTTCCAGCCGCCGCTGGGCCATTTGTTCCTGTCGGAGCTTCTTTTTCTCTTCCTGCTCGGCGATCATCTGAGCTTCCTTCTCCCGGCCCTTCTTGATAAAGTACGGGGTGAGGATCAGCTCCTGGATCACGGAAAAGATATTGCGGGAGATCCAGTAGACCCCCAGACCGGCGGGAAGGATAAAGCCGAAATAGATGGACATAGCCGGCATCATCACATTCATCATGGCGGCGGAGGCATTGGCCGAAGCATCCTGCACCACCCCCTGACGCTTCTGCATCAGGCGCATGACATAGCTTTGCAAAAAGGCGGTAGCGCCCGACAAAATGGGCACAACCCACAAAATGTTGAATTCCTTGAAAGACGGGGTCAACGCCAGATTGATACCCAGGAAATTGAAATCCACCTTCATCAGCCCGTCAAAGTGCTGGCTGAGCAGATTGAAATTATCAAAATACTGGGCCACCACCTGAGCCTGCATCTGAATGGTGCTCTGACCTTCGATGTTCAGAAGCTCGGCCATCTTGGCGATTTCTTCGGTGCTCAGGCCCATGAAGTACCGCAGAGGCTGGGCCACCACATAATAAAGACCCATCATGATGGGCAGCGTCAGCAGCATGGGCAGACAGCCGGACAGGGGACTGACCCCTTCCTCATCATAAAGCTTCTGCACTTCCTGAGCGTATTTTTCCCGGTTGTTGGCGTACTTTTTTTGCAGTTCCAGCATCTTGGGCTGGATGCGCTGCACATCCATCATGCCCTTTTTCTGTTTCCAGTTAAAGGGGAGCAGGATGATCTGGGTCAAAAGAGTGAAGAGGATAATGGAAAGGCCATAGCTGCCCACCCCTTCATAGATAAAGCGCATAACGTATCCGAAAGGGACCGCTATAAAATCAAGCATAGATCTTCTCCTTCTGCCAAATTGCAGAATCCTGTCAAAGGCCCATCCCCGGCAGAGGGACGGACACTCTTTTGTTACGGCACCGGATCATATCCGCCCCTGCAAAACGGGTTGCAGCGCAATATGCGCCACAGAGCCAGGGCGCCGCCCTTCAAAAGGCCGTATTTCTCAATCGCCTCCAAGGCGTATTGAGAGCAGGTGGGAATAAAGCGGCAGGTCGGGGCCCGTTTCAGCCCGGACAGCCGCCTTCTGTAAAACCGTATGAGCGCAAGTACCAGATTTTTCATTTCACTTTTTCAAAAGGCCCAGTTTGGAAAACAGCTCCATCATATCCCGCTGCAAAGCAGCAAAGGAACATTTCATGCACCGGGACCTGGCCACGATGACGATATCATAGCCCGGGGCAAACTGGCTCTCCTGAAGGCGATAGGCCTCCCGTAGGCGGCGGCGCATCCGATTGCGCTGCACCGCGCCCCCCAGCTTGACGCTGCAGGTGATCCCCATGCGGCTGATGGTTTTGAGCCGGTTCTTTCTGGCATAGACCACCAGACTGGGGGCCGCCGCCGATTTCCCCCTGGCATAGAGGGCCCGGAACCGGTTATTTTCACAAAGGGACTGGGTATGCTGCATAATGAAAAGCCTCGGTATTAAAATTTAAGACCGCATGGCGCGGTCTTAGTTTTTAGTGAGAAAGCCGTACTCTGCCCTTGGCCCGTCTTCTGGCCAGAACCTTTCTGCCGTTTCTGGTCTTCATTCTCTTCATAAAGCCATGTTCCTTGCTGCGCTGGCGCTTCTTCGGCTGGTATGTTCTCAGCATTTGGCTCACCTCCCCAATGATTTTAGGTAAGACACCGGCATAAGCCTGATGTTCTCAGACGCATGCCGCTGCCTACGACAACTGCGCACTTTGTATTATAATGTGCTGGGAGCCTTTCTGTCAACCTCAAAAAGCCATCCTTTGCCTAATATTCTGGCTTTTTGGAAAGAAATTATCCCCTTGTTTTGTATTTTTTGTTATATTTGCATTTGATATAACTTTTTGTATTTTTCCACCGGTTTCCCCAACAGGTTGTGGATAAACCTGTGGAATCTGTGCATAACTTGGGGACAACCTGTGACTATCTTGTGGAAAGGTCTGTTTCCCATCAGGGAAACAGCCAATGGACCACCCGGGGAGACAGCTCCAGTCCCAGTCGATTCTGCAAGGAAAGGGAGGCTTTGTTGTCCGGCCGGATCTGGCAGTAAGGGATTCTCCCCCGCTCCAGCAGCCAGCCAATCACATGGCGCTCCAAGGCATAGCCAATGCCCTGACGGCGGAAATCGGGCATCACTTCCAGAATGCCATAAGTGCCCTCTTCGTGGCAGCCGATGAACCCGGCCAGCTTTTCTTCTTTGAAGGCACCGAAGATCTCCCCCCGAGCCAGGGTGCGGGCCAGCATGGCCCGTTCGCTGTCGGCGTAGTAATGAGGAGACACCTGATCCAGCCAGGAAGGGTCCAGAGTGCGGATCACAGGCTCCTCTCCCCTTTGAGGCGGCGGGGCAGAATGGGAATAGACACCGTGGTAAAAATCCATCCGGTTCAGACCCAGGCGGCTCACCGCTTGGGGAACATATTCCTCCTGATGGCATACCAGCGTCCGGCCAGGGCGGCACAGCGCCACCGCTTCCTCCAAAAAGGAGGGGTCCTTTGCTGTGAGATGGTATTGGTTGCAGCCGGTGTTATACAGCAGCACACCCCGCTCATCCCACTTTTCCACCTGGGCAAAACCCCGGCGAATGCAGTCGATCATATCGATATGGCACAGCCGGTCCTGTTCCAGTGCTTCTTCCAGCTTGTTCAGATCCATATTATCCCCACTTCCTCTGGAAAGGGCGGCCTGAGCCGCCCTTTTGTTCTGATTTTACCGTTTGCTGCCCATCTTGCCGCCTTTGGAACCGCCCAAGGCGTTGTTGGACAAAATATTGGTATCAAAAGTCACCGTCAGCGCATCCTTTTCCCGCTTCCGCTTGATGGCCAGCCAGATCATTTTGTCCAGCAGCTCATCAAAGGCAATGCCGCTTTCCTGCCACAGATAGAAGG
>OHAD01001056.1_pt1 | contig 28420 bp, 24 predicted proteins | sample 1577011 | NCBI WGS metagenome assembly OHAD01 (sample SAMEA3541510, study PRJEB24748) | human gut metagenome | biome: human gut; feature: human-associated habitat; material: faeces | place: China | collected 2012 | reverse complement strand
GTATTACAAGCATCTTTAATTGCTTGTTTTGTTACATTATTGCTTACTTCATTTAGCCATTGGTATTCTTGTAATTTCTTTAACTGTGTAAGTTCTTTTCGTAATTCACTATCTGATAAGAATTTACTTCCTTGTTTATAATTCTCTTGTTGTCTTGCAATAGCCCAATTGTAAGTAAATCTTGCACAACCAGCGTATTGGAATAACTTAGTAAGTTGTTTATTATTTGGATTCAATCTTACTTTTATTGACTTTATCATTACTTTTCACTCTCTTCCTCAATTAATTCTTTTACTAATTTTCTAGCTTTATTAGCGCGTTTACCTTGTAATTTACAACTAAATACTGTAATAATTTGAACTAAATCTTCTACAAGTTCTTCTTGTTCTGTTTTTTCTGTATTATCAATTATTTCTATATCGCAATTATATAAACTTGCTATATATTCGACTAATTCAAATCCAAATCTTAATAATCTGTCTTTATAAAGAACCACAACTTTTTCTACCTTATTTTGAGATATGCGTTTAATCAGTTCTTTTAATCCTTTTTTCTTATAATTGATTCCAGAGCCTATATCAGAAATTATTTCATAAGGTTTCCCTTGTGCATTTAGATATAACTTCATATTCTCTATTTGTCTTTCTAAATCATCTTTTTGTTTATTGCTTGATACTCTACAATATCCAATGACAATTCTATCTAAATTAGGTGTTATGTTCATAACCTGATTTAGTTGTTCATGAGAATAATATCTGTATCCGTTACTAGAGGTATGATGAGGATGAAGTTTACCATTAGCATCCCAATTTCTAAGCGTTTGTGCTGATACTCCTAAAATTTTTGAAAATTTATTGATAGAATAGTATTTACTCATAATTAAAATCTCCTTATAATGTTTATACTTTATTCTATCATTGAAAGTTGTAAAAGTTAATATATATTTATAACTTTTTATAAGTTATTCTTAATTGTTAAATCACCTCCTAAATTTTCTAGTATATTTTATTTTAGACCCTTGAGATATTCCTTCTTATCCTTAGTGATACGCAGGCTTTCTCGGGCCTTCTGTATTGCCTTCTTATAAGTCCAATCATCCAAGCTTCTAGACTCTATATATGGCAGGCTGGCATCCCACTGTTTGGCAAGTGCCGTTGCAAAAAACCAGGCAATCATCATATTTACATAGTATTCTTCAGACCTAACACTTGCAGCCATATCCAAATAGTCAGTCTTGAAGTCTTCATCCAAAAAGTGGCTCATCAACATACCCAGACCAAATCTACATACATAGGTATGGTCAGACTTAATCCAAAGCCTTATCTTGCCCAATAGTTCCACCTTATGCTTTTTAAAAACCTTCGGAGATATAATATCGCATACTGCCCAGTTATCTACATATGGCAAAAAGGATTCCAACCTGTCAATACAAGTATCATAGTCCCTAATCTCTGAAATTAAGATTCCATGTAACATATTTTCATCATAATATCTATGTGGTAGACCGTCTAAAAAATCAGTACAAGCTTGGTCTTTAATAAAGGATTTTGCTAACTTTCTCAACTTTGGTACCCTAATACCCATAATTATCGATGAATCAATTGTAGGTATTAATTTAGCCTGAAATCTTGCATATTCATCTTCTTTAAGTGCTTCCAGTTCCTTGTATATATCCATAATCTTCTCCTAAATCTAAAACATCTAGCTATTTGAGCAAGCTTGCCCTTCTCTAACTAAGCTCATATAATATAGTGTCTAACTAAGCCTTAATTCAAATACCTATTCAGGCTACTTTACAAGTTCCTCAAAAAGTTTATCTGTCTTCTTTGATACATTTATAGCATACAAGCTATAGCCTGCTAGGTTGTCTTCATATGCCTGTATGGCAAATAAGAGCATATTCCTGGCAGATTTTTTATCGATAATATCAGCAGGCATTGTCATAGTGTCTTGCCTACGATTGGAATATACAGAGTCCCTTTTCAAGTCCATCAAGTCACCTGTGTTATAGAGGTCAAATATGGCCCTTAGGTCTTCCTCCTCGACTGCATCAGTCAACCTATCATCCATCCATAGCTCATAGCCTGGACCAAATATCTTCTTGCCCATATCCTTACCAGCATATCCATCTACATTCTTTGAAAATAGGCTATTATAGACCTTCACTATCTCTTCAACAGCGGCTATTGAAAAGAAGATAGAGGACGAAAATATTCCCCTTTCATACAGGATAGATGAGCTATTCAATAGATCATATATGTGGTCAGCACATTTATTGAATTCATCCGTAGTCTTAATCACAAAGTCATCTTTTAAGCCAGACCCTTTGCTTTCTTTGACCTTATCTAAATTCCTATCTATTTCCATATTTTCAACCGTCATATCACTTGTCTCCTCGCTACTTTTATTAATTATTTTACCTAGTATATGCCCTTATTATACATTATTAGCCAGGCTATTTCTATTCTGGTCACGTCCAGTATGACAGACTTTTTGTCTAACTTTCTGGCCTCAGCCAATTCATAACCCTATTCAAGTCAGAACTATCTTTTAAGCTTTCTTTTATATACTTAGCTGTTTCAACTTCATCGGTTATAATGCCATCTACATTACTCAATAAGAACTGAACAATAATATTATGCATATTACACGTCCATACATCCACTCTCTTGCCATACTTATGAATCTTTCGTATATTAGAGTCTGTAGCTGCCTCTGCCTCCAGACCAATTCCATCAGCATTTAGCCTACCTATGTCACCAAAACTATAGTAGCATAGATATATAGTCTCTGCGTCCGGATGATGGCTCTCCATATAGTTTATGATATCATAGTCCAAACTAATAAAGGCACATTGACCCAACATCCCCTTGCTCTTGATCATCATGTAGGTATCCTCTACCATTTTTCTATCAGCAGTCCTCCCCTTCAATTCTATGTATAGGCGAATCTTGCCCTTGGCTATATCCAACATTTCCTCTAGGGTAGATGGGTGAACTATATGGCCATCATCCGTTTTCATGGTCAACTTCTTGACCTCATCTAGGCTCATATCTTCTGGCCTACCCCTATGACCATACAATCTATAAAAGTTTGTGTCATGATGGACTATATAATGGCCATCACTAGTCCTCTGCACATCAATTTCAGAAGCGTAAATCTTTTTATCTATTGCAGTTTTTATTGATTCAAGGGTATTTTCAGTAGACATATTACCCCCACCCCTATGGGCAATAATCTTGGTTGATGTTTCTGTAGGAAAAAATCCATCAAAGGCTAGACTTCCTATTCCACTAGCTACACATATCAAGGCTACGACCATTATGGATATGAAAATAGCTTTTATGGAGGATTTTTTCTTGTCTACACTTACTACTAATTCTGGACACTCATATCCATCAAAAATCTGCGTCAAACGCATAAATTGAAAAGATAAAAATAATAGACCATATATACCATCTGCCAAAGTTGTAGTAAGAACTATGGCTAGTAGAAAAAATCTATATATTTGTTGCGGTGGATTTATAGTTTCTAAAATCACGTATGGAATCAGGCCAAAAATTGTAAATATAGCCACTAGGACCAGACCTGTCCTCAGCAAAAAACCAAAATATCTCCAAGCAATACTCTTCTTGTGATTCTTGATCAAATTGACAGATGATACCAAGGCTTCATTTACGGATTGCCCCTTCAAAATCATATAGTGGAAGGTAAATATCCTATAAAGTCCTAAAATGGCTAAGAAAATTAGAAGTGTATAATAAATTATAGCCCTCAAATTGGTCCCAGTTATTACAGACAAAACAAAGTCTGGAACCACAAAGCTGTAGGTAAGTGAGATTCCAAAACTAGCACCACATACCGGAACCAAAAATGATATATATAAAATTACCAGTATGCCCTTGGGCCTTAATAACTTCTTGGCGGCCATGAAAGCTTCATATACAATAGTATTTATTTTTTTATATTGTGAGTATAATACATTCCTACTAAGGAGTATCATTACATTGATATCAAATATGGTATATATAAATAGGCCTGTTAGGGCAATAGCCAAAAGCAACCACCCCTGCCATGTTCTCATAAGGAATGGTATATCACTACTGGTGATAGCAGGCTTGCCTGCCACCCATAATATAGAACCCGCTATGGTCCTCAAAATTACTAAACTAGCCAAGAGTAAGCCTTTTGTAACCAACTGATATATCAATAGTTGAAATAGCTTGTCTTTAAACATATACAATGATCTCTCATTTTGTTTTTTCTTTATACGCTTATACAACGAAATCACTCTTTCCTGTAAAAATTTCTTAAAATAAAACCTGTAGCAATTGTACTCTTCCTTCAATTAATCAGAATCACACAAGGACTACAGGCGTCATTTTTATTGCTATATTTTATTTTACTATATCTATGTTTACCAGGTCAATCTTAATACCTACCATCAAAAAATGGAATTAATATATGCATCTTGCTAGGCATTTTCCTAGCTAGACTAGTTTGGTAAACTTGCTACCTTTAGTAGTTAGTAGACATATTCCTCAGTTAGTCTTGATTTTTCGACCATTGACCTATATAGGTTAGACTTTGCTAACAAGTCGTCATGGCCTCCTTCAGAATCCAAAACACCATCCTTCATAACCACTATCTTGTCTGCCTTTTCTATAGACTTCAACCTATGAGAAATAATTATAACTGTCTTATTCTCAATTAGCTTGTTAAGACTATCCTGAATTTCCATTTCATTTTCCACATCAAGGGATGCTGATATTTCATCCAGTAGAATTATTGGGGCATCTTTTAAGAAGGCCCTGGCAATGGAAATCCTCTGCCTTTCACCACCTGACAGCTTTGAACCATTTTCGCCTATCAGGGTATTATATCCATTTGGTAGTTTGGCTACGATTTCTTCAACATTTGCAAGTTTTGCCGCTGTCATTACCTCTTCATCACTGGCACCCTTTCTTCCCATCCTAATATTTTCCATTACTGAGCAGTCAAAAAGCTCTACATTCTGGAATACTATGGATATTTTATCGAAAAGAGACTTGGTACTGATATTTTTAATATCATGTCCCCCTAGGCTTATCATGCCCTTATCGTAGTCATACAGCCTTGAAACTAGTCTCAAAACTGTAGTCTTACCACAGCCTGATGGACCAACAATAGCAGTAACTTCATTTTGTTTTGCCACAAAGGATAGGCCTTTTATTACCTTGTTGTCACCATACTGGAACTCTACATTGTCAAATTTCACATCAAAATTCGTAAGCTCTTTATCCTGACCCGTCTGAACAGGCTCAGCCTTTAGGTCACCAATCCTCCTGTAGCTAGTTTCAAAGAAGAATATCATCATTATAAATTCTCCCACAGCTGCAAATTGGTTGGATAGGGTCATTGCCGCCATCAAGTAACCTACATAATATAGTACATTTATAGAGCCTGAAATATATAGGACTGCACCAACTGTAGCTGTCAATACTGGTGCTAGGCAGGGTAGTATACCTACTAAGAAATTAGTGAAGCCTAGTACTATTTCAGCCTTGAGATGTATTCGCTCTGTAGAATCTAGTTTTTCTTCAACATCAAGTTTCACCTGGTCCTGCATTGAATAGGACTTAATTTCTTCCTGCATCTCAAAGGCTTCTTGGAAGGCATTAGAGTTTTCTAACAACTTATTATAGTACTTCTCTACACCCTTTTGCTGGATCCTCTTAGACAGGAACATAGTTGCCAAGCCCAGCCAAATTGGCAGGGTAACAGTCAAGCCAAGGATTGGGTTTGATATGCACATCAAAATTGTCATCAGTATGAAAAAGGCTGCAAAACCAATACCTGCAGGTATGGCGTGCGATATTACCATTTCAATATTACCTACATCCATCATTACTGTCTGCGATAAATCAGACAAATTGTGAGTAGAAAAATATGAAAGTGGCAATTCCTTTAACTTATTCGCCAAATCAATCCTCAACTGGATACTCTCTTCATAAGTTACATCATAGGTCATCTTGTATTCCTTGGCCAGGATAAGAAACATGACTACTGCTATTACGACTAGTATTCCCATGTAAAAAATAGTCTGTCTAACATTTCCATTCAAGACATCTTGAAGGAAAAAGAAAGTTAGTATTGGTGGAAATACAAAAGATAAAAACTTCAAGAAGGACCACCTTGATGCAACAAGTGTGTTGTTTACACCTTTTTCACTCAAAGCAAAATATTTTCTTAGTTTTTCCCTCATTATGCCAACCTCCATTCATTTGCCTTGTTAAATAGGTCTTGGAAATGCCTGTACTTTGTCTGACCTGCCATCAGTTGATCATGCGATCCACGCTCCACTATTTGACCGTCCTCTACAAGCAATATTTCATCTACATTCCTAATACTAGAAAGTCTATGGGCAATCATTATGACTGTCTTGCCCTTCATCAAGGCCTTGAAGGCCCTCTGCATCTCGTATTCATTTTCTGGGTCACTGGCAGCACTAGCCTCATCCAGTATAACTATAGGAGCATCTTTTAGGATAGCTCTGGCAACTGCTATCCTCTGTATTTCACCACCTGATAGGTGGACTCCCTCAGCACCAATAATAGTATTTTCACGACTATCAAACTTGTCTAAAATACTTCCACACATGGCCAGTTCTAGAGCCTTCATAACCTCTTCGTGACTACTTTCTGGCCTAGCAAACCTGACATTTTCATAAATACTAGTTTTGAAAAGCTTTGAATTTTGGAATACAAAAGCTATATTCTTTTCAAGAGCCTTGTTAGTATAGTCTTTTATATCCCTACCACCAATTTTCAGCTTACCTGAAGAAACAGGATAAAAACCTGACATCAATTTTGCTATAGTTGATTTACCGGAACCAGATGAACCAACAAGGGCATATATCTTGCCTGAGTCCAGTTTTAGGCTAAAGTCAGATAAAACACTTACGCCTTCCTCATATTCAAATCCCACCTTATCAAACTCAATTTCAAAACTATCTAACTTGTCTGTTGTTCCATTTTCCAACTTGTTTTTTCCCATCTTGCCAAATATGTCGTCTAGCCTGTCAACTGCATCCTTTCCCATCTGTAAATTCTTGCTAAAAAACATAATCTTTACAAAGGCATTGTTCAACATACCTACAAAAGCAACGAAGAATACAACCATGCTGATTACCTCACCAAGAGCTAGCCCACTGCCTAACTGCCTACTAGCAATTGCTATAATTATTGCACCAAAACTCATCATACCGCACTGGAAGGCAACATAAGGTATCTTACACATCTGGCACTGCCTATTGACAACATCGGAATAATGCTTGATTGACTTGTATAGCTTTTCAAAAGACTCTATTACCATGTCAAATATCTTTATTACCTGAATTCCCCTTACATACTCAACGGTCTCAGAATTAATGTCTTCAAGTGCATCCATGTAATCCCTCATCATATCCTGGTCAGCATACATAAACTTGAAGCATATCAATGCAAATACAATAGCACACACCAACAGTATACCTATATATACATTAGTCGCAAAGGCTAGTATCATTAGGCATATTGGAAACAGAACAGCATTTACTGAGTCCGGTAATATATGAGCAATGATAGTGTGCGTGTTACTTGAATTATCATCGATAATCTTCCTAGTCTTTCCAGACGGATTCATGTCAAAGAATGCAAAAGACGCACCCAAGAGTTCATTTAGCCCCCTCTTTTTCATGTTGGTCTCTATCCTAAAAGCAAATATGTGACTACAAGTTAGAGAAGTGAAATATGTCAAAGCATAGGCCACGGTCGCTATTAGTACACAATAGGAATAGGACCTGATCAAGTCTGGATTACTAGTTGAAGTAATCTCTCTCAATAATTTGAGAAAATAATAGTAGGGTACAAAGGATAGTATGGTAGCAATAGCCGACATAATAAGAGCTATAACCATAAATCCTTTTTTCTCCTCTGCATAAGAAAATAAGCGTTTAAATGTATCCATATTAATACTCCTCCCTATTCCTTAAAATGCTTTTTCAAAATAAAATAACCTATATAAACTCCAAGCACTGCAAGGGCAAAAATTATCAAACTATTTACAATGCCCCAAGTTCCTGCAGTATACTTAATCATGGCATCCATTTCGGCAGCCTTCTGACCACGACTAATCCAAGTAGACCTGTAGCTTTCCAAGAAAAACATAGATGGTATAATTGCACCCCAAGCCTGGCCCATATGAATAAGTCCAGATGCTATAGCCAATCTGCCCACACTTGGTTTATCCACCCTAGAAGCAATTATATCAGCTATAATGGCTGTAGATACTGATGTGATAAGCCATGGTAGATATCCTCCTCCCATCAAGGCAAATACACCCATAACAAAAAGTGTAAAAATTGTAAACTGCCACATCTTACCTACCTTCCTAGACATAAAGTAGATTACAGTACCTGAAAAAATACCACAAATACCTGGACTAATTGAATGACCATAGGCCCCCAGTGGTGTAATTATAGCCATACAAACCATGTAAATAATCATGTAAATGGCTGTTAGTAGTGCTAATAATAGTATGTCTTTGATTTTCAGTTTTTTACTCATAATATACCTCCATTTCTTTATAAATACTATTTAGCTTTTTAATATTGTTATCATTTAAATAAAACTTATCCTTAATTCTTCCATCTGATAGATAGGCTATAGAATCACTCACCATCCTTATAAATTCGTAATCATGTGAAATCACTATAACTGTCCTTCCTTTCTTCAAGTATCCTATCATTGACACCACCTTTTCCATAGAATCCTTGTCAAGTCCACTTGTAGGCTCATCTAGTATTATCACTTTGTTACTACTTACCTTAGCGATGGCCATTTGAAGTCTCTGTTTTTGACCGCCACTTAGACTTTGAGGATGATTTTCTTTGAGATCACCTATACCCAGACTTTCAAGGGCGGCTAAGTTTAACTCCTCATCCTTTTGTGTGATTTCAAGTTCCCTCAGACAAGATGCTCCAAACAACTGAAAGTCCGCATCCTGCATGATATAGAGGGCCTGACCATCTAGACTAATATCCCCCTTGTCTATTCTTATTGACCTGCTCATTATTTCTGCAAGCGTAGTCTTACCTGCACCATTTACACCAACTATAGTAGTAACCTCATTTTCATTGAAATGTGTACTTACCCCCTTCAGAATATTCTTATATACAATGTTATTCAAAATTAGACCACTCTTTCTTTGTTCAGGTCTGGAATAAGTAGCTCGGCATTCTTCATCAAAAAGGTCAAAACTACGATTCCTATAGGTATAGTTCAAAAATTCTTCTTCTGACTCAAAAGACTTGACTGTCTCATTTTCAAGTAGAAGAACCTTGTCAATAATACCCTTTAGGTAGAAATTCCTGTGGTCTGCCACTATAACGGTTTTTCCCTGTTTTTTTAAGTCTATTATCTGTCTTCTCAGCCTCATCGAATTACCATAGTCCAAGTTTGCCGATGGTTCATCAAATATAACCACCTTGGGATTCATTATTAAAACAGTCAGGAGGGCTATTAACTGCCTCTCACCTGATGATATTTCAAATAAATTTCTATCTTTTAGGTAGGCTACATTGTATTTTTCAATTATAGAATCTAGGCCTTCCTCTATATCCTCTCTAGCAAGGCCATAATTTTCTAGGGCAAATACTAGTTCTGCCGTAGTTTCTGTTGTAAAAAACTGACTCCTCGGATTTTGGAATACGTTTCCAAGAATGAGGCTTCGATCTGCTATTGATAGGTCTTTCTCGCCATCTATGAGTATATGCCCCTCTAAATTTCCTTCTATTACCTCTGGAATGATTCCATTTAGAACATTTAAAAGGGTCGATTTTCCAGAGCCACTCCTACCACTAATAAAGACTAGGCTGGCTTCTTCAATATGAAAATTCACACTCCTTAGGGCATAGTCTTCCTTGTCTGCATACCTAAAACTCACATTTTCAAAATCAATTATCTTTCTCACCGCTAAATTATACCTCCTATCAAAAGTACGTATCCAAGTATTAATATGCAAAAAATCACATAATCTACTAGTCCAAAGCCACTCTTGAAATAGCTAGTCCTCTTGTTTTTTGCACTAATACCCTTAGTGAGACCTGCACAGGTAAGTTCAGTACTCAGGGCTACACACCTAAATAGCTGCGGAACCATTAAATATTCAAAAGTCCTTATAGGATGTAAGATTGAAAAGTCTAACCCCCTGATCTTCATGGCCTTTTTAATAATCTTGAACTCCCTGTAAAAAGTTGGTATATACCTAATAGTTACAGTGATACCAATTATAAAAATTTTAGGTAGCTTGAGCCTTTGAAGGGCCGATAAAATCTCAGAAGACCTGTATCCTCCTATTAAAACAACTGCAAGCATTAGACATGGCATAAATAACAACATCATCCTGCACCAGGCCGATAAAAAAGCACTGATAGCATAATGTTCATTAGCTATATAGACCATTAAAAATACGCCTAAAAAGCCCATTACCTTCAAAATTCGCCCTCGCTTTCCAGATAAGATCAATATAGAGCTAGCTAAAATATAGGTAAATACCACCATTTTTTGTGAAGGAAATATAGCACACATAAGTGGCATAATAGCATTAATCAAAATTATTGTAAGGGCATCAAGCCTAAACTTGTCCAAAAAACTCCCTCCTATCTAGCCGACATATCTTGTCCCAGGCCCAATATTGACCATATGACATGAGTTTCACCATCTCTACAGCCTCTTCGTAATCATACTTGTGATTTATCACCTCAAATACAGGTGTCATAACCATTGTACAAAATATATGTAATTCTGTTTCTGTGAGATGATTTTTAATCAATCCACGGGCCTCCATCTCAGCCATGTAAATCTTGGTACCCTTAACATCCATTTCAACAAAATACTCTTGAATACTCTCATACTTTGTCCCCTGGCTGCAGTTAAACATCAGGTCAAAGGCATCATAGTTGTCGTATATATAGTCAATCATCCTTAGTACTCCAGCATTTGCATCAGCAGATTCGATATAGGTCCCATCCAATTCATAAATCTCATTTAGCTTATCTGATGCTATATCTAGTTCATACTCAAATAGGTCTGTAGCACCTTTTAGAGTTGGTTCTACCAGGGCCTCAAAAAGTTCCTCTTTGGAAGTGAAGTGCCTATATATAGCCCCTACTGTAAGACCTGATTGACCTGCAATGGTCCTCATAGACGCCTTTTCAAAACCCTTCTCAAGAAATTCCCTTTTAGCATTTTTTAATATTAAGTTTCTACTCAAAATTTTATCTCTAGCCAAGTTCTTCTCCTTTTTTAATAAACATATTTTATTTTCGTTCACTTATCCCTGAAAATAAATATAATCGGGTAAAATACCCGATTATATCTGCTACTGCTATATTTTCATTTTAAGATTAAGTTAGACATGTCTTAGTGAACATTGTTTATTAAAATTAGTATAAAGCATTTGAAAATATTTTTCAAGAGTTTTTTTAAAATTATTACTATTTTTATATCAAAAAAGCAGTAGCAAAAAGATTATATCTTTCAAACTACTGCCCTAATTTCCTGTTTTTTATATTTATCTTTTGGGTTCACAGCTTTAGCGACCTATGGCAAGCCTAAAATCCTTGCCCCAAATTCAATCTTACTTGTTGTTCTTGAATTCTCTGCTGCCTGGCTTTACTAATTCTATTTCTCCAGCGTCACATAAAGGACATTCATCCGCATCATATACCTGTATATCAAGGTCTATAGCACTGTATATAGGCATACCTATATCTTCCTTAGTCCTGTTGGCTATACATGCTACACCAATTACCTGACCACCTAGTTCTTCTAGGACCTTCTTTGTCTCCTTAGTTGACTTTCCAGTAGTTACTACGTCCTCAGCTATTATTATCCTGTCGCCTGGCTTAACCTTGAAACCTCTTCTAAGCTCCATTATATTATTCTTTCTCTCAGTGAAGATAGCTTCCTTGCCCAACTGTCTTCCTAGCTCATATGATACTACTACACCACCCATTGCTGGTCCAACTACTAGGTCTATATCTAGGTCCTTGATCTTGTCTACAACTACGCTTAGTACCTTTTCTGCCTGGTCAGGAAACCTCAATACCTTGGCACACTGAACATACCTGTTTGAGTGCTTGCCTGAAGATAGGAGGAAGTGCCCTTCCAACAACGCATCACAATCCTTTAATACCTGTATTACATCAACATTTGCCATAACTTTTACCTCCACTTATATTTATATATACTTATCTTTATCTGCTTTTTTTTAATTGCTGTTATACAATTTATATATGTAACTATATGATTTGCATATATAAGTTGACCTATCACATCCAACTTATACCTATATTATACCCCTGATTTCATCTAGGGACTTTATTCCATTTTCATCCATAAAGCTCTCTAGGTCGGCAATTATCTCTTGACCTATCCTAGGGTTTGCAAAGTTGGCTGTACCTATCTGTACACAAGTAGCCCCTGCCATTATAAACTCTATGACATCTTGAGCAGTCATAATACCACCCATACCTACAACTGGTATAGTCACTGCCTGGCATACCTCATAAACCATCCTAAGGGCTATTGGCTTGATAGCTGGTCCTGATAGGCCTGCCGTTACATTGTTAAATACTGGCCTTCTCTTGTGTATATCTATGGCCATGGCCTTGAAGGTATTGACCAAGGATATACCATCGGCACCCTCCTCCTGACAAACTTTAGCCATCTCAACTATATCCTCTGCATTAGGTGATAACTTGACTATTAGGGGCTTCTTAGTAGCCTTTCTCACGCTCCTAATTACCTCTCTGGCAACCTCTGACTTGATACCAAAGGCCATACCACCATGCTTTACATTCGGACAGGATATATTCAATTCTACTATATCAAAGTCCTTGTCATCCAACAACCTGGCACCTTCGACATAATCATCCTGGCAGCCACCACCTAGGTTGACTATCCTACAGGTATCAAGCCTTGAAAAATCAGGTAACTCCTTGTCTATAAAGCCCTGGACTCCAGGATTTTCCAGGCCAACACTATTCATCATACCTGATGCAGTCTCATGGACCCTCATACCCTCATTACCTGGCTTGGCTAGCAAAGTTAGACCCTTGGAGCTGATACCACCCAGTTGACTAACATCATATATTTCACCGTATTCCTTACCAAAGCCAAAGGTACCAGATGCCATTATAATTGGGTTTTTAAGTTCAAAACCACACAAGTTTACTCTCAAATCTGCCATTATAAGATCACATCCTCTCCCCAGAATACCGGTCCATCCTTACAGGTCTTCTTGTTGCCTGAATGAGTCTTGCAGGTACATACTAGACAGGCCCCTAGGCCACATGCCATATGGTTTTCCAAGGATACCTGGATCCTGGTCTTAGTTCCATCTACCATATTCACCAACTTCTTCATCATTGGAGTTGGTCCACATGTAAGTATATAGTCGTAGTCATCTACATTAATTATATCTGTTACAAGGGTATCTCCACTAGTTGTATATAGGTCCTTACAGACAGCCCTATAGTCATCCAACATGATTGCCTGGTCCCTAAATCCTAGGTAAATATCACAGTTAGGTATATTTTGAGCTACCATATACAGGGGTGCAATTCCTATTCCACCGCCAACTAGGGCAACCCTTCCCTCTACTTTTTCAAAGCCATTTCCATATGGACCCTCTAACTTAATAGGGTCTCCTGCCTTTAGCTGAGAAATTATCTTTGTTCCCTCACCTACTAGCTTGTACAAAAAGCTGATACCTTCATCATCTATCTGGTATATACTGATAGGTCTTGATAGGAGTGGATACTTGTCCCAGGCCCTTAGCATATAAAACTGCCCCATCCTGGCCTCAAAACTACCACCTATCTTGATGTAGTACATACCCTCGCCTACATATCTATTTTCAATCACTCTATATTCCATTACATCCACCTATACACCTAACAACTTCATTATCAAGGCCATTCTGACATACATACCGTATTGAGCCTGTTCAAAATACTTGGCCCTTGGATCTGCGTCGACTTCAGTGGCTATTTCATTCACCCTTGGAAGTGGGTGTAGGACCATCATATCTTCCTTGGCAACCTCCATCTTGGCCATATCCAAAATATAGCTATCCTTTAGCCTCTCGTACTCAGCCTTATCATCAAACCTCTCCCTCTGTATCCTAGTCATATACAGGATATCCAGACTAGGCATAGCAGCCTCAAGGTTATCTGTCTCTACGTATTCAGTTCCTTCTATACTATCCTTAACTGATTGAGGCATCTTTAGCTCGTCTGGTGAAATAAATACAAACCTAATGCCTGTATACCTGGACATAGCCTTGGCCAAAGAATGAACAGTACGTCCATACTTCAAGTCGCCACACATACCTATAGTCAAGTCATTCAAACTGCCCCTGTTGGCCTTTATAGTTAATAAGTCTGTTAGTGTCTGAGTTGGGTGCTGATTTCCACCATCTCCAGCATTTATAAATGGTAGCCTACAAACCTTAGATGCCTGGTCTGCTGCTCCTGACTGGGGATGTCTCATTGCGATTATATCTACATAATTTGAAACTATTGTGATGGTATCCTCTAGGCTCTCTCCCTTTGATACTGATGAGGCTCCTGGATCCGAAAATCCAATCACCCTACCACCTAGCCTATTCATGGCAGCCTCAAAGCTCAGCCTCGTCCTGGTAGATGGCTCATAAAATAGGGTAGCCAATATCTTACCTTCACATGTATTGAAATAATTTTGTGGGTTTGCACTGATTTGCAAGCCCAGATTTAATACAGAGTCTATCTCTGCTACAGAAAAATCTTCTGGTCTAACCAAGTGTCTGTTCTTCAACATTTTTCCTCCTTTTCGGCCTCACAGGACCCAATTAAAGTACGTGGGTTGCTATCAACCCAAAAATATTCTACTTGTGAGTTTATCACCTTTACAGTCACTTGTCAATAAAAAACATCGAAGGTCAATTCTTCAATCTTCCTTCGATGTTTAGACAGGTCATCAGTCTATATAAAATTAATTTTTTAATTTTATATCCTAGACTTAATAGGCCCTATTAATATTATAAATTTAAACTATAATTGCTTAAGCTCTAGCTTTTTTCTTGTCCTCCATAGCATTAACGACTAGACAACAAGATGCGTCTCCAGTTATATTTACAGTAGTTCGTCCCATATCGAATAGACGGTCAACTCCTGCAACAAGGGCTATACCTTCTACTGGAAGTCCTACAGACTGAAGCACCATAGCAAGCATAACCATTCCTGCACCTGGAACACCTGCAGTACCTATAGAAGCCAGTGTGGCTGTCAATACTATAGTCACCATCTGTGATAGGGTTAAATCTATACCAAAACAAGATGCAATAAATATAGAGCAAACTCCCTGATAGATAGCTGTTCCGTCCATATTTATAGTCGCTCCAAGAGGTAGTATAAATGAAGATATTTCCTTCTTAACTCCTAGCCTTTCTGTACACTCCATATTAAGTGGAAGTGTTCCGACAGAACTTGCAGATGAAAATGCAAACAGGATAGCTGGCATCATTTCCTTAAAGAATTTTGTTGGACTGATACCTGCAAACATCTTTACTGAAGCTGAGTAAACCACCAAGGCGTGCACAAAGTAGCATATATATGCAACCAAAAGTACCATGGCCAAGGAACCTATAATTGCAGGGCCATTCTTGGCAACAACCGGGCATAGTAGGCAGAATACACCTATTGGAGACAGCTTTAAAATCATCTCCATACCCATTATAAATATGTCATTGACTATATTGATAGCGTCAACTATACGTGTAGAACTGTGACCGATACGTATAATAGCAAACCCTATTAATAGTGACGATACAATTATCTGTAGCATATTAGCCTCAACAAACGGGGCTGCAAAGTTCTTAGGGAATACATTTACAATGGTATCCATAAAACTAACAGCTTCTCCAGCCTTGAACTCCAAATTGCTAGTAGTCAATACAGGGAAAATTCCCTTTAGTGAATTTGCAAAAAATAGACCTATAGCAACTGCAAATGCTGTTGTGAACATATAGTAGAACAAGGTCTTTCCACCAATAGCTCCGACCTTCTTGACATCTTCTAGCGATATAACACCTGCCATGATTGAGAAAAATACCAATGGACCAACAATCCACTTGATTAGGTTAAGGAATATTGTTCCAAATGGAGCAATATAAGCCTCTGCAATATCCGGTGTCTTAGTAAGAGCTATACCTACAATAATTGCTAGTATCAGAGCTATAAAAATCTGACCAGTCAGTGATAATTTTTTCTTACTTTCCATTATTCCCTCCTTGAAATGCATTACAATTTAATATAATAAATTTATTTTATATACCAATGTAATTATACTGTATATATCGCTTGTCGTCAATCAATCCACTTGTTTTTTTAAGAAAAATTGCATATTATAAGCATTTTTATTATTTTTATCGAGCAAAGTAGGAATATTAATTAAATAAAAAAGGGAAAGCCAACTAATTTATTGTATTATCTTCCAAGCCATGATAAAATAGGCATATGTATTGTATCTTAATGAAAAGAACGATAACAGGAGGTTAAAAATGAAAACTAAAAAGAAAGATACTCGTTGGACAGTACAGGTAGCCCTGATGTCAGCCATAATTATCATCTTGGCCAACACACCCTTGGGCATGATCCAACTACCAATCATCAAGGCCACAACGGTCCACATACCGGTTATAGTAGGTGCTATAATTCTAGGTCCACTTGGAGGAGCCCTACTAGGTGGGGTCTTTGGCCTGTGTTCCTTGGTAAGCAACACCATGGCACCGAGCCTACTATCCTTTGCCTTTTCCCCATTCTTGAGCACTACAGGTTTTGTGGGGGTAGCCAAGGCCCTTTGGATATCAGTAGGATGTAGAATCCTAATAGGATTGGTATCCGCCTATGCCTGGATACTATTTAGAAAGATGAGGATGAACAGGACTCTAGCCTTGGTTATTACAGGATTTATTGGAGCAATAACAAACACAATACTAGTAATGTCCAGTATCTATATATTATTTGCCCAACAGTATGCACAGGCCAAGCAAGTGGCTATCAGTGGTGTATTTAAACTAATTATGGCCACTATACTAGGTTCTGGAATTCCAGAGGCCCTAGCAGCAGCTATCATAGTCACACCTATTACAGCAGCCATATTTAGATATAAGAGAGCCTAGAATTTTGTAAATACAATTCAAGATTAATCAATAATACAGAAAAGCCACTCTGATAACGAAATCAATTTCTTGGTTATCAGAGTGGCTTTATTTGATTATTAAGACTATTTGTTGGCCAAAATTGGAATCCAAAATTGCAATATCAATTTTGCGCTATTATAAAATTATTAAAAATAAATAAAAAACTAGCACCTCTTGGATGCTAGCCTTAAATATCTAAATATTAAAATAGAAGCGCAAAAGTCCTAGTATTAGGATATGAACTGGGTAGAACAAGTAGTTAAACCACTTGTATTGCCTGCCCCTTTCTCCATTGTAAGTCAGGGTCATGGCAAAACCTAAAAAAGAGTATAGCTCTTTTATAATAGATAGGTAGCCCAGACCAGCTCCCAGTATTGGCTTGTCATAGAAGATATAGAATATGTAGGCTACGACTATAGCATGGTAGTCATAGTCCAGACTCAACTGCATGGCCATAAAGGCAAAAATCGCCACTACAAATATTGATACTATATACCAAAGAAGCCTATTCTTTATCCTTCCCTTAAGTATATCTATTAGCCAAATCATTATAAGACACAGGGCTAGGGTAAACATCATATTATTCCAATATGGGTCAAAGAAGGTCTTTGACGTGAACATATCAAAAGGAACTTCTGATATGATACCAATTATTAGTAGGGTCAAGAGGTATTTTTTCCTGCTCCTAGTCTTAAAGAATCCTTCTACTATAAAGAATACAAATATAGGGAAGGCTATCCTACCTAGAATTGAAAATAGGTTGGATAAATGCAATAAAAACCCATGTCCATCAAGTAGGGGGGTTATTAAGGCATTATTGACATGGTCTATAAGCATCGATATAAATGCTATGTATTTTAATTGTGCTCCATTAATAATTTGGAACTTCTTTAAATACTCTCTTTCAAATCTCTTATTTAACTCCATTCATTATTCTCCTCATCATTCTCCTCATCATATAGTATGAACTTTTATATTCCTGGTATACTCTTAGGCAATATATATACATACTTAGGACTTACTTACCCAAAATATAGCCTATTTATAGACATCTTCATCATATTATCGCAAATTCTTGCAAGTAGACGGTGGGAGAAAGAAATATTAGGGCTTTTCATATCATGATATCCTAGCATATATCCCCTTGAAGTCACCCTTATATTTTCCGACCAATCCAAGTCCTCTTTTGGCTTATCTAGGTAGAAAAAGCCATCCACATCGCTAATCCCCATATTCTTTAGGGTTTTTGACATCATCAACCTTATCCCCAATTTGCCAACGCTATCAAAGATTAGGCAAGCACCTGGATACCTTTCGTCAACTAATAGTCATCTGGGTGAATATATGAAAAACCCCAGAAAACTACTGTACTGGGGTTACATTTAAAACTTATTTATTAAACTTCTTATACGCTTCTTCTATCTTTGCAAGAAGTGACTCATCTTCTATAGATGTAACTTCCTTTATAGCTGCCTTAATTCCAATACTATTAATCTTGTCTCTTAACTCAACTGACTGGTCATCAGACTTGTCATAGTAGTTAAGGGCAACACCCACACCTGTGATTAGGTGGTCTATGCTATGTCCATACTCAAATGCTGTCAATAATGGCTTGACTAGTCTATCATTGGCAGATAGCTTTCTTAGGGGCTCACGTCCAACCCTCTTCACATCGTCAAGTAGGTATGGGTTCTTGAACCTTCCAAGTATCTTTTCAATGTACTTGTAGTGGGCATCCTTGTCAAATCCAAACTTGTCTATTAAGCCGTTTCCGCTTTCCTGCATTGCAGCTCTTACGATGGACTCTGTTTCAGGGTTGGCTATAGACTGGTCTATAGTGTCTAGGCCCTTATATACACCTAGGTAGGCTGTGATAGCGTGACCTGTGTTTAGGGTAAATAGCTTTCTTTCTATATAGGCTATTAGGTTATCTGCAAGGTTCATACCACCTATCTGAGGTATGTCACCCTTGAAATCAGCCTTTTCCACATTCCATTCATAGAAGGCTTCTACTGTTACATCTAGCAGATTTTCATTCTTTGATGGAGGTACTATCCTGTCAACTGAACAATTCGGGAAGCCAACATATGTATCAACATACTTAATTTCTTCTCCACTCAAGCATTCATACACTGCTTCTTTTAGAATATTTGATGCATATACTGCATTTTCACATGCTATGATGTTTAGATAGTCAGTTGACCCCTTTGCCATCCTTCTTCTGATTCCCTCTGCTATAGTTGGTGCGATCATATTTAGGACAAGAGGACCAACAGCTGTTGTTATTAGCTCAGCTTCTTCAATTTCTGAATAGATAGCATCACTTATTGATGATACTCCAGATATATTATCTACAACAATCTCACTTGACTCTACATCCTTAATAAAGATTGTGTATGTACCCTTTTCGTTGATTTCTTTTAATACTTCTTCAACTACATCAGCAAATACTACATGGTAGCCCGCTTGGTGTAACAAGCAACCAATAAATCCTCTACCAATATTTCCTGCTCCAAATTGTATAGCTTTTTTCATTATAAAACTTCCTTCCAATATATACTAATACTACCTTTATTATTTTAATTATCTTACAACTATTCGGCAAAGGCCTCAATAAAGTCACTCTTTGATGTAGTAACTCTCAGCTTTTCTACTACATCATCGTCTAATGCTATAGCTATGGATGATAGTATCTCTAAGTGCTCGTCACCCTTTCCAGCTATACCCACAACCAGGTATGCCATCTCACCATCAAAACTTACTCCATCTGGATACTGTAGTATTACTATACCAGATTCTATAATATCCTTCTTTGCTTCATTCACCCCATGAGGTATTGCTAAACCCATACCCATGTAAGTAGTCATTACCTTCTCTCTCTCAAGCATAGCGTTTATATAGGCTTCTTCTACGCAACCCGCTTCTACTAACTTCCTTCCCGCTAATTTTATAGCATCTTCCTTTGAAGTTTCTTTTAAACCTAGAAATATATTCTTTTCCAATAACTGTGCTGCCATTTTACTACCTCCTATTTTTATTAATACTATTATCAGCAAGCTTTTCAACTTGTTTTTCTATCTCTTGATCAACTATATATTGAATTTTCGACCTATCTAAGCAAGATATTGCCTCCAAAAATTCGTCATCTTCAACCAATCTAGAACTTATTGATGCAAATAGGTCTTTTGCATACAAATCTCTCTCTTCTAGAATCAAAACTACGACAGACTTAATTTTTTTTTGAATGCGCTTACCATTATACCCAGATAAACTTTCGAATTCTTCTACAACGTTCATAAATCCAAGTCTAGACTTAACACCCTTTATCTTACAATGCATTAGATATAGTCCTAAATCTTCAAAATACGGCATATTTATATCGCACCTGTCTTTTAAGGCTGTATATATCCTATCTCTTTCACTTTTATCCCTTGATATTAGATTAGTACAAGCACCAATTAACTCGTTTCCTCCACTTATTGTTGAATAAGTAATACTCTCAGCAAGTCTGTAGTAGTCAATTGATACCCTGTATATTGACTTATTTATACCGGTATCTAAAGATACTCCTGTAAGATCCTTGTCTATACCTGCGTCACTAAATACGAACTTATCTGCTCCTACTTTACTGTGCCCATAAGATAATCTATTTTCTAGCCTTTCGTGGCTCCCATTATATATCTTTTTTCTTAATATTTGTTTAATCTTATCTTCTATTTTCTTATAATCTTGGTCACTAGGTAAGGTGTTAATAACTATACTATCTTTACCATGTAACATTCCATCTTCCATATACTCGTTTATATCTACTGTTGCTATTATAAGGTCTACATCCATGCTTGCTAAAACTTCACTCGATATATTCATAATAGACATATTATCTACAACCTGAATATTGCTGAATTTAGACTCCAATTTTGTTGCAACTAATCGAGATGTACCTACACCTGTCGGACAAGCTGTAATAACTCTAATGACTCCATTTAAGCCTATGTATCTTTCTATTGCCGCAGCAAAGTGAATTGTAATATAACCAATTTCATCCTCTGGTATGTTTATTGACCTATCCAACTTTGTAAAATCATACACCTTATCAGAAAATATTCTATTTACAGCCTGAAATATCTCCATATATGACCCTTTAATCTCATCTAAAATTGGGTTTCTTATCTTCATGCCCAACCTAAGTCTTGTGAGTGCAGGTCCGAGGTGATTTTTAAGATCTTTTTCTAGCCTTTTATCACTTACAAGATCGACACTAAATATTATCGACATATCTCCAAGAAGTTTCTTTGTTAATCTTGATATTTCTATTATATCATCTGCATCTTTTTGTGAGCCATCACTACCAATTATATTTGCACCCTTTATATGCATTGCTATATAGCTTATTTCTTCTTCTGGAATTGATATACAAAATTCTCTTTCTAAGTCATCTACTATTATTCTAGAAAACATATATTCTTTTGAATTAGACATATTATTTATATATTCTTTTTTCACTTCTATATTTTCCTCTAACAATAATCTTTCTATAGTTAGAGATATGTGAACTAGAAGCCCTATATAGGAATTATCTGATATTTTTAAATTTAAACTTTTAAATACGCCACTAAGCACCCTTTTTACTTTATCAAGTGTTTTTCTATTTATCATTGAATAAACATCATTTTCTTCTATTAATTCGACACTAGATTCTAAAGATATGTCCCTAATAAGGTCAAGTCTCTTTGTATCATCTAAGGATTCATGAATTAAATTTATCTGAGCCTTTCTCAATGAATTCTTATTACCCAGTATATATACGCCTTCACCATGTTTTTTTACTATTTTGATATTTAAATCAGATAACCACTTTTCTACATCTCCTAAGTCTTGAGTCAGGGTTTTATCTGATATTTTCAAGTAATTTGTAAAAAAATAATACTTAATTGGTTGATCTGCCATTAAAAGCCTAGATAATATAAACTTTATCCTGTCATTCTTGTGATATGATTTTTCTATGTTTTCCATCTTAAGTAGATCACTTATTAAATTTCTCATATTGTCATCTTCATCTACAATAAGACCTACACCCGGTTTCTTTATGAGCTTAAAATCATTTATAGAAAACCACTTTTCAACCATAGTTATGTCTCTCTTCACAGTTCTAGAGGATAAATTTAATCTATCTGCTATTTTACTGGTGGTAATAGCTTGGCTTGTGTCTTCCAGTAACATGAGTATAATATTTTTTTGTCTCTCAGTTAATTTCATTTTTTTCATTTCAATGCTCCATATACTTTTAACAACTCACCTAAGACAAACGCCCACCGACATGCCCTTAAATACAGCATACCAGTGAGCATTCTTTAAATAATTATATCACATCTCTTGTATCACGTATCGATATACCTTAATCTTTAACTTTTATAGTAAGATTTAGATATATTTGTTGAATCTTTCAAATAAACCATCCAAGTTTTCGTCCTTTAGAAAATTCTTAATTGTTATGATTTCCTTTCTTCCATCAGGATTACTAACCCTACCAACTAAATTTTCGTGAGTAACTACTACATCTGTATCATCTGGAACCTCCGCAACTGCTGAATGTACCACTGTTACATCACCCTTGTAGTTCTTTATTCTAGATTTAAACTTTGAAGCTCCCATTGCAGATGATCCCATACCAGCATCACAAGCAAATACTATCTTCTTTATATCCTTGGCATCCGGGAAATATGCTGAACCTACATTAAGTCTTTGTCCCTTTGACTCTGCCTTCATTGCTTTCATTTTTTCTTGAGCCATAGCCATATCTTCATCAGAAGAATTCGCTGCCTGTCTCTTTACAAAGACTGAACCTATAACAAAGCTGACTACTGTTGATACTAGTACAGATATTATTACCTGTAGATGGTATCCTTTGGCTGTCATAGCCATTACTGCTAATATTGACCCCGGAGAGGCTGGAGCAACTAGGCCAGAACCTAATATAACATTAGTAAATACTCCTGACATTCCACCGATTATTACAGCTATTAAAAGTGCCGGATTCATTAATACATATGGGAAGTATATTTCATGTATACCACCTATAAAATGGATAAGAACTGCACCTGGAGCTGACTGTTTTGCGTTACCCTTACCAAAGAAGCAATATGCAAGTAATATACCAAGACCTGGCCCTGGATTCGCTTCTAGCAAGAACATTATTGACCTACCTACTTCCTTAGCTTCATTTATACCCAGTGGTGTAAGAACTCCATGGTTAATCGCATTATTTAAGAACAGTATCTTACCTGGTTCGATAAATATTGATACTAGTGGAAGTAAGTTCGCATTAACAAGTGACTTAACACCCGCTTCTACGAATGATGTAGCCATACCGATTATAGGCCCTATACCATAAAAACCTACAATAGCAAGTAGCATACCAATGATCCCTATTGAAAAGTTGTTTACTAGCATTTCTAAGCCAACCTTTACCTTACCATCTATGGCCTGGTCAAACTTCTTAATTACAAATCCCCCAAGAGGTCCCATAATCATTGCACCCAGCAACATTGGAATTTCAGAACCTACAATTACACCTATCGTTGCTATTGAACCCATAATTGCCCCTCTATCTCCACCTACCATCTTACCACCTTGATAGGCAATCAAGATAGGCAAAAGATACGATAAGGCTGGACCAACTATCTTTGCCAAGCTTTCATTTGGAAGATATCCCGTTGGTATAAATAATGCTGTTATAAACCCCCAAGCAATAAATGCACCAATATTTGGCATTACCATACCACTTAGGAAACGTCCGAATTTCTGGACAGAAGTCTTAGCTGAAGACTGCTTTTTAATCATAATAAACCCTCCTTTATTTCATACAAATATATTTTTTAAGGTTGTTTTTAACTATTAAATTAAATTAAATAATAATTTCAGTAGATATCTACAACCTAACACCTATGCTTTTATTATACCTGATTATCGTAAATTTCTAAACTAATAGTAATCGTTCTAATGTCACTATCAATGGTGACACCTCTTATTTGTGAATACGTTTTACCAGTGACATTGATAACATTCTTTAAAAAATTTGCAAAATACATAAGCAAAATTTAAGTTTTTGTGGTAAAATAGTGTTACGGTTGAAGAACTTATGGTCATTAGTCGTAAAAACAATGAATACAAGTTCATCCACATTCAACCTAAGAAGATAGGTCTTGATTCAATCTGCATGGTGTCAATTTGCTCCTTGCAAATTTGAGTCGGAGGTTACAATTGTAGTTTGTATCAATTATTAAAAAGTATTTGAAATGTTAACACAAGCATTGTCATGCATTTATGTGTTGATAAGACATTTGTATGCTTAGCGCCAGACTGATATTTCAGTTAACGAGGACGAAGAAATCGAGATATTCGGCGGATACTTCGCGGTGGCCTACCATCGAAAGGTATACCTTAAAAGCAGGAGTGATCCTGTAACAAAGGGTCTACTAGTAGGGGCCTGTTTCTTATTTATATTTTAGGAGGAACAGAAAATGTGTGGAATAGTAGGATATTTAGGTAAGAGAAATGCAGCAGACGTAATAGTCGATGGTCTGTCTAAGCTTGAATACAGGGGTTATGATTCAGCAGGGGTTGCTGTAAACACTGGTAATGAGCTTGAAATAAGAAAGTTCCAAGGAAGGCTATCAGTCCTTGCAGATAGTCTAAAGGAAAACAACATCATAGGAAGTGCAGGTATAGGACATACTAGATGGGCAACTCATGGTGAGCCTTCAGATGTAAACTCCCATCCTCATTTCAACAAGGACAAGACCCTAGCAGTAGTTCACAATGGTATAATAGAAAACTACCTAGAACTAAGATCTCAACTAGAAGCTGAGGGTGTTGTATTTGTATCTAAGACAGATACAGAGGTAATAGCCCACCTATTAGACAAGTACTATGATGGCAACCTTTTAGATGCCGTATACAAGACTATAGGAGACCTAAGAGGTGCCTATGCCCTAGGTGTTGTATCAGCAGACCACAACAATGAATTAGTGGCTGTTAGAAAAGACAGTCCTCTAGTAGCAGGTATCGGTGAGGATGAGGCCTTTGTGGCATCAGACATACCAGCCATATTGAAATATACAAGAGATGTATACTACCTAGACAACGGTGAAGTTGTTCATATACTAGACGGTAATTTAAAGATATACAATGAAGAAAGGCAGTTAATTGACAAGAAACTAAACCACGTAGATTGGGACATAGAGGCGGCTGAAAAAGGAGGCTACTCTTGTTTCATGGAAAAAGAGATCTTCGAACAGCCAGAGGGCATTAAGTTAACACTTGAAAGAAGATTAAATGACCAGGGTAAGATCGTCCTAGATGACATCCACCTAGATAAGTCCTACCTTGAATCAGTAAACAATATATACATTGTTGCTTGTGGTACTGCCTACAATGCAGGTGTACTAGGAAAGACAGCAATGCAGAAATTCATGGGAATTCCTGTTACAACAGATATAGCATCAGAATTTAGATACAATGATAACTTCGTTGATGAACACTCACTAGTTATCCTTGTCAGCCAGTCAGGTGAAACAGCAGATACCCTAGCAGTTTTAAGAGACTCAAAGAAAAAGGGTGCTAGAATCCTTGCAGTTACAAATGTTGTAGGTTCATCAATAGCAAGAGAGGCAGATGATGTATTCTACACATGGGCTGGTCCAGAAGTAGCAGTTGCGTCTACTAAGGCCTACACTACTCAGATAGTAGCCCTATACATGATATCCCTTAACTGCGCACTAGAAATGGGCAAGATAACAGAAGCCTACTACAAGGAAACTATAGAAAAATTGAAGGAAATTCCTGCTAAGATCCAGGAAGTATTGGATAATGCCAAGCTGATAGAAACAGTAGCCAAGGGAATGGTTGAAAAAGAACACGCCTTCTTCCTAGGAAGGGGTATCGACTACTCACTAGCTATGGAAGGTTCTCTAAAGCTTAAGGAAGTATCTTATATACACGCAGAAGCATTCGCAGCAGGAGAGCTAAAGCACGGTACTATAGCCCTTATTGAAGATGCTACACCTGTTATAACTATAGCTACACAGCAAAATATGTTCGATAAGATGGTATCCAACATGGAAGAAGTAAGAGCTAGGGGTGCTTATGTGGTAGCAATCGCTCAGAGCCACAACAAGGAAGTTGAAAAGGTATCTAATGAAGTAATTTATATACCAGACTCAGACGACCTACTATCACCTATAATAGCTGTTGTTCCAATGCAGTTACTTGCACTTAACGTATCTACTCTTAGAGGATTAGATGTTGACAAGCCAAGAAACCTTGCTAAATCAGTTACAGTTGAATAGATTATAATTTTGAGTGAAGACTTTGTCTTCACTCTTTTTTTGCTTGACAACTTTAGCACCAATTCCTGTAAATGCACAGGAAGGTATGGTAAGCTATAAAAACGAAATAGCTCAACAGAAAATCGCCTTAGTACCTATGGTAAAAGAAAAAAGGCGTATGAATTATCTATCATACGCCTTTTAACATTGCCATAACATTAAAGTAAACTTCGGGATGTTTTAATGTTATTTTGTATTTTTTGTCCTTGTGTGCTTTACTTAGGTTGATACTTTTCTGGTACAGCCACTAGATACTCTTCCTCTGATGTCCTTATCCTCTCAGGATCCTTAAAGAAGTCCTGTACTAGGTTAACGACTACCTTTGACATCAATACCAAGGCAATCAAGTTTGGCAGTGCCATAAGACCGTTTAGTGTATCTGATATAGCCCATATAGTCTGTAGTCCGCCGATTGATCCAACCAATACTAGTGGTATATATAAAATCCTGTACGCCATGACTGCTTTTTTGCCAAGTAAGTACTCTGTACACTTTTCACCATAGTATGACCAACCCAATATTGTAGTAAAGGCAAATAGGGTAAGCCCAACTGATACTATATACTGTCCACCCGTAAATCCCTGCTGGAAGGCAGCTGTAGTAAGGGCTGCTCCCTGTAGCCCAGAGTTCCATACTCCAGATACCAATACCACTAGGGCTGTCATTGAACAGATAACTATAGTATCCATAAATACTTCAAATACTCCCCACATACCCTGTCTAACTGGATGGTCCGTAGTTGCTGCTGCATGAGCTATCGGTGCACTACCAAGACCAGCTTCATTTGTAAATACTCCTCTTGCTATACCGTTTCTCATGGCCATCTTAAGAGTTGATCCTGCAAATCCACCCACTGCTGAATGACCTGTAAATGCTGAACCGAATATCAAGCCAAATGCGTGTGGTACCTGGTTTATGTTTATAAATATAATTGCAAGAGCTCCAACTATATAAAGTAGGGCCATAAGTGGAACTAGCTTCTCTGCTACGGCACCAATTCTCTTTATACCTCCAAGTATTACTACACCAGCAAGCACCATTAGAACTACACCGACTATAGTCTTGTTGGCTCCAAATGAAACATTAAGAGCCTCTGCTATAGAGTTTGATTGAGTCATACACCCTATACCAAATGATGCACAGGCTCCAAATAGTGCAAATATCTTGGCAAGTCCCTTGTGACCTAGACCTCTTTGAATATAGTACATAGGTCCACCTGAAAAAGATCCATCATCATTCTTGACCCTATATGTAACTGCTAGGGCTACTTCAGAAAATTTTGTTGTCATTCCAAGTATAGCTGATAGCCACATCCAAAATACTGCACCAGGTCCACCTACTGCTATTGCAAGTGATACACCTGCTATATTACCTGTACCTACAGTTGCTGCTAGGGCTGTTGAAACCGCCTGAAATGCCGATACCTCTCCGTCTCCACCTGCATCCTTTTTGAACATCTTGAGCAAGGTACTCTTTATAATATAGGCAAATTTTCTAATAATAGTAAACCTTGTAATGCTACTTAGCAGTAAGCCTGTTCCTAATAGTAGTATCAGCATAGGCCAGCCCCATACTACCTCTCCGATTGATTTGTTGATTTCTAAAATAAAGTCCATAACCTTTTCCCCCCCGAAAACCTTCCAATTAGTTTTTATTTTTTAAAGTTTGACTCAGATTATCTATATCTATATTTTATATTCTTAATTTGAATTTAGTTTGTATTTTATAAAATTAAGTAATACTTTATTATATATCCTTTTGAGATACAT
>OHAD01001047.1_pt1 | contig 28642 bp, 21 predicted proteins | sample 1577011 | NCBI WGS metagenome assembly OHAD01 (sample SAMEA3541510, study PRJEB24748) | human gut metagenome | biome: human gut; feature: human-associated habitat; material: faeces | place: China | collected 2012 | reverse complement strand
CCGCGTCCCGTCTGGCCCAGGTCCGGCAGGCGTCAGAACAATACGCCTGGCTGGTCGTGGGAAGATACAGCTTCCCGCATACCGGGCATTTTTTCTGGCGCTGGGAAGTATCATTTCCCGTCAGAGTTGCTTCCAGAGCCGGTTCAACCGGCAGCACAGACCGCTCAAAATACCGGCAAAGGCCGCCGGTCCACCATTTATGAAGCATATAGCAGGGGCAGTCCAGGGGGAGACAGAGCTTTTCCCGCTCGTCATAGTTGGCGCATAAGCATGTTACCAGCCTTCGGATCGCTGCGCGCTCGGAGCGGGTCAGCTCCCGCGGCGGGCCGGTCATTTCCTCCGTCCCCGCTGCTGTGGAAATTCCAGCTTGAAATTCACATACTTTTCGCCGGTATCGTCCAGCACCACCACAGCGTCATAGGTTTTGCCGGTTTTCTCGCTGAAAAGCCCGGACATGGAAACGCGGCCCTCTTTTAAGAGCGCCGCGGCAACAGTTTTTGTGATAGTTTTCTTTTTACTAGAAAAGAACCGGTTTTCTTTCCATAGCGCAAAGGCGCAGCCTTCATTTTCACAGAAGAAGCCTTTCTTCCCCTCATAGACAGCGCCGCCGCACCGGGGACAGGTCCCGACAGCTTCACGATTGGCTGCATTTTTGCTTCCGAACAAAGAGGAATAGGCAGGATCAGGGGCGGTGTTCTGCCGGATCAGGTCACGGATCAAACCGGCAATCCCTTCCATAAAAGCGTCAGCCGTCATTTCTCCGCGTTCCACCTGTTTCAGCATGGACTCCCATTCTGCCGTGAGCGCCGGGGATTTTATCACATTGGGCAGGACGGCAATCAGGTTGACGCCCTTATCCGTAGGCAAAAGCTGTTTCTTTTTCCGCTGGACAAATCCCGTGGACACCAGCTTTTCCAGTGTGGCGGCACGGGTGGCCGAAGTGCCCAGTCCTTTCCGCTCGGCGTCCTCTGGCATATCCTCCGCGCCGGCTGTCTCCATAGCTGCGAGCAGAGAATCTTCTGTGTAGTGCTTAGGTGGGCTGGTTTTGCCTTCCCGGATCGTGGCGGCAGCCTTTTCAAAGCTCTGTCCTTTTTTCAGCTCCGGCAGGCGGGCCGTATTTTCATCGCCGTCCTCCGGCTGTTTCTGTTTCAGACTGGCACGGAAAGCCTGTTCAATGCCTTTCCATCCCTCATGCAGAATTGTTTTCCCTTTGGCGGTAAATGTGTGGCCCTCGGACTCCAAAACTGCCAGCACCGCCTCAAAGCGGTGGGGCTGGGCGGTAGCACAGAGAAGGCGGCAGGCAAGGAGCATCAGGACATCCCGCTCACCGGCAGGCAAAGCAGACAGGTCGGTGCGGGCCATCTCCACCGTGGGGAGAATGGCATGGTGGTCCGTTACCTTGCTGTCATCAATGATCCCTTCCAGCTCCGGCGCCGTGGTGCTGTCCTTGCCAAAAGGCATATTCTGCCACAGCCAAAGGGCCAGAGAACCAACCGTGGCCTGCATATCCGCTGTGATATACTGGCTGTCTGTTCGCGGATAGGTCGCCAGCTTTTTCTCATACAGGCTTTGCAGATAATCAAGAGTCTGTTGGGCAGTAAAGCCATACAAGCGGTTGCACTCCCGTTGCAAGGTAGTTAAATCATAAAGGCGGGGCGGCTGGACAGTCTTTTTCTGCCGCTCCACTTTGCGGACCACGGCAGGCTTTCCGTCACAATCTGCCCGTATCGCTTCCGCAGCCGCCTTGTCCTCCAGCTTTTCCCCGGCAGCGGTAAATCCTCCGCAGGCGAGTTCCGGCACATAGAAGGGCTTGCTCCTAAAAGAACGGATCGCATCTTCCCGCTGGACGATCAGCGCCAGCGTCGGCGTCATTACCCGGCCCACATTCAGGGTGTCGCCATACAGGACAGAGAAAAGCCGGGTGGCGTTGATCCCCACGATCCAGTCTGCACCAGCCCGGCAGAGCGCCGCCTGGTAAAGCAGGTCATAATCGGCGCCGGGCCGCAGGTGTTCAAATCCATCACGGATAGCGGCGTCCTCCATAGAGCTGATCCAAAGCCGGAGAATGGGTTTGCTGCACCCGGCCTGCTGATAGACCAGCCGGAAGATCAGTTCCCCTTCCCGGCCGGCATCAGTAGCGCACACCACAGCGTCTACACGTTTATCCTCCATCAAACGGCGCAGGACGCCAAGCTGCTTTTTCTTATCCTTTGCCACATCATATTTCCAATGGGCGGGAAGGATGGGCAGATCCGCATACCGCCATTTGGCGTACTGCTCCCCATAGGCTTCCGGCTGGGCCAGCTCCACCAGATGGCCCACGCACCAGGACACCAGCCAGCCGCCGCCTTCCAGATACCCGTCCTTTTTCTCTTTTGCCCCCAGCACCGCAGCCAAAGATTGGGCCACGCTGGGTTTCTCGGCTACCACAAGTTTCATTCGTCCGAACCTCCCTCTTTATCAAAGAATTTTGTAAACTGCTCGTCTGCCTGCCTTCCGGCCTGCAGCAGACACATTAAAGTTACGCCTGCGATTGTGCCAAGCGTGAAAGACAGAAAATGTGATACTGCGCCCCACATGTGCCGCACCTCCTTTAAATTTTGAATTATGAAAAAAGCGCAAAGGGATAAGGACACCTTTGCGCCGGGGCTATATAGAAAACGCCGCAGAAAGGATCTGCGGCGTAAATTCATAGTATTTAGTTTTTGTTTGACAACTTAGGATTTGTCATAATCCTAATTCGTGAAATGAACCATCTGTAATTGATAATGATATATCAAATTTTGTATTTTCTCCGGCAATTATTTTTATTCGATATTCACCTTGTGGCAAAGTAAGCGAAGTGCTATTACTACTGTTATCCTGATTAGATTTACACTCCGCTAAAGTAGTTAATTCTCCATCTGGATAAATCAATGCCACTTTAATTTTCCCGTTATACAAGGTTATATCATACGAAATGTCAACAGTTGTTTCTTCTTCTGTATCCAGCGTCCATACAGTATCCATGCCTTCCATTTTTTCTATTGTAGCATTATAACTATTGCCCTCAATTTCTTGCTCAATTCCATCAAGGTTAAAGGAATTTGTATCACTGGTTATTTTGCTTTCATTGTCATAAATATCTGCCATAGCATTTGAACATCCAGACAAAAGAAAAACGACTAGCAATGTACCAACAATCATTTTTCTCATTGCGTTATACTCCTCTCTTTACTATTGTTAATTTTCGCCTCAAATTCCAATTTGTCCACTTATGTTTCTTATTTTACCACACTGGCAAATCCTTATCTACCCGAAGCGTTCCTGAAATATCCAAGATTTATCATGTTTTCAGGAAGATAAGGCCCCACAGGGACCTCCCGCATTTCTTTTCTCTGGGCGTGGACCATGCGGATCGTGGACACCGTGCCGCCTTTTTCCCGTCCATCATAGACAGCGATCACCCGGTCTGCCTGGCTTACCATATAACGGTTGCGCTTCATATAGACATTGGAAGCCCATTCCTCGCTGATAACTGCAACCTTCGCACATGCCTCCAGCATGGCTTTGGTCTGCCCATCCTCCATCAGCCGCTTATAGCGGTTGCGGTAAGGAATTGCTGCCTCCAGGCGCAGCGCCGGATTTTCTTTTGCCTTTTCCAGAACAATCCGGGCAAATAGCTGATCGGCGCCGTCAGCAAAGCCGGAAATAAAATAGGTATAGCCGTCCGTAATAGCTTTTTCGATTTCGCCCCGCAGACCTTGCTCTGCCTGCTCCATATATTCAGCGGGGATCTCCCGGTGCCCGGTTACTCCGCATATTTTTTGTTCCATGATACCTGCCTCCCTTATGGCTGATAGTTAAAAACTACTGTATTTCTTATTTTAGTAGGTTGCATTTAGCGTGTCAACAGAAATACCCCTTTTCATTTAGCGAATAGAGCCAGCCTGTAAGGTACAATCTATTACAGAATGGGAGGTGACTATGGTGTACGAAGATTTTGTCCCGGAAAGGCTGGCAAAACTGAGGATGCAGAAGGGTGTTTCAGCACGGGATATGTCGCTGTCGCTTGGACAGGCCAACAACTATATCAACAACGTGGAGAACAAGAAAACGCTTCCTTCTATGCAGTCCTTCTTTTATATCTGTGAATACCTGGGCGTAACACCACAGGAATTTTTCGATGAAGGCAATCCGAATCCCGCCGCTTTAAAGGAATTTATCACAGAGGCAAAGAAGCTGGATTCCAAAACAATGTCTTACATCCTCGGCATTATGAAAGAACTGAATAGTAAAAAATAGAAGTGGTCAGTCACATAAAAGGGAGGCTGGCCACTTTCTATTCTTTGCAAGGAATAAAACGGTTTAAAATCGTATTTTGCTCCCGGATATAACCAATATTATATAGGATTGGTTACATCTGTATAGTACCTGGCCCTATTTTTAAGTTATCCACACAGAAAATATTTATACAAAGACAAAAGTTATTTCCCCGTGCTGCCGAAAGCACCCTTGCCGCGTTCGCCGCCCAGGTCATTTACAAAGTCCGCGATCACCACGGGCATGATGATAAGCTGCCCGATCCTGGAATCTTTCGGAAGCGTCCGGGCCTCATTTCCCACATTGCTGACAATGGCATGGATTTCGCCCCGGTAGCCGGAATCCACAGGGGGCAGCTCACAGACCACCCCTTTTGCCGCCAGGCTGCTCCTGGGGAACACATAGGCAGCATAGCCGTCCGGCACCTCCAGGCCAAAGCCCAGCGGGATTTTAGCGATCCCGCCAGGCTCCAGGGTACAGTCAAATGGCATATAGACATCCGCCCCGGCGTCATTGGCGTGGGAGCGGAGGGGACGGTGGTTCTCCGGCAGCCCGAAATCAATGATCCTGATTTTCACTGGCGGCCTCCTTCCAGTGCGGCAGGATAGTCCTGGCGCAGCAGGTCAAGAGGCAGCGCCCCTTTTTCACACGGGCAGCCGCAGGACATATCTTTTTCCAGACATCCCTCCCGCTGGCAGAAGGGACCGGCAAGTTCCGGGCTAAATAGTTCCGGGTCCAGCGCATACAGGTCCGCCCATATTTTCAGCAGGACAAAGCGTGTTTCATCCGTATTGCGGCGGCAAGTCCGCTGGCCGATCATGTGCTTCCACTGGTAAGGCGTGGCGCTGATGATCAGCACATTGCGGAGGCTCTGCGGGGCAAGGTACCCCGCGGCGTCCCTGGAAATCCCACAGGCTCCTATATCCGCGTAATGCTCCATGGCAGCCCGGCATTTTTTCAGGTAAAAATCATGCACCCACTGGCTGGCCGTAAGGATTTCATAAGGCACCACAAAATCGGCCTGCCCCGCGTAATTGCTGTATTGCAGGGACGCGCTGATAAATTTGACTTCATTTTGGTGCCGGGTGATCTGCGCCAGAAAACGCCTGCTGGCGCCCACAACCGCCACCGTGATAACCGAAAACTTCTGTACGGCAGGATGAGGCAGAGAGGCAATCCGTTTGACCGTTTCGGAAGTATAGCCTTTCTCATAAAGAGCCAGAAGGTCATCCATAGAATGGATCTTATGGCCCCGCTGGGTGAGCCTGGCCGCAAACACCATGTTTTTCTCCGCTTCCTGTACCGCAGTGCAGTTCAAAATTTTTGTTTCAATCTGGTTGATGTTCCAATTCCTCCTTTATCACAGCTTTTAGTAAGAACAGATAGTTGAGGCTGTCGGTGATCTTTTCCTCCCAGACAGCCAGCTCAAAAGTTTTCCGGTCTGAAAAGCACATATCATAAATGGAGATGATGTGCTTTGCCATCATACCGGCAAGCGCCCGCTGGGGTGTTGCGTGCTGCAAAGCAGCAGCCGCCTTAAATGCCCCCAGCCGGTCCGTATCATCCCCGGTATATTCCTTGGTTTTCTTCTGCAGCGTGTCAGCACAAAGCCTCACCTGCTCGTCAAATACGGCGTTGACTTCTGTTTGTGTAATATAGCATCCCTCCTAACTAAAAACAGCCGACTGGATTTTTCCAATCGGCTGTGCAGCATATCGTTTATTTATAATGGTATATAGTTGGTGCCTCTGCCTTTTCCATTCTGCTTTAGCAGATTGCTTTTTACCAGCTTTTTCAGGACTCTGGCAGCAGTAGAGATACTCACTTCGAGCAGTCCCATGACTTCATTTCTTGTAACAGCACCATGTGTCCGGGCATATTCCAACACTTTTTCTTCTCCGGCACTTAATGGCGTGCCAACAGGAGTATGTGCGGATGGCTCTGCTGGAAGAACAGATTCAGCGCCTTTTTCATATTTGGCGTTAATATTCGGCAGTATGATCTTAAAGGCGTTTTTTGTGGTTTCAATCACAGGCTTTTCCACCATGCCTTCGTATGCCTTCATAATTTTTCCCATTCCGGTACCATAAGCCTCAATCAAATGTAAACGATAAAACACATTCGCAAGGTCCTGGTTCCGGCATACGGAAATACCTACCATAATATCTTCCAGGTCAATTCCCGGCATCAAGCCGCCAATGGACACAAATTCAATCCTGTCCGCATAAATACTGATAAATGCGCTGGCACTAAAGGAATAATCTCGATGAACCAGCAGATTCAGCAATGCTTCCCTGACAGCGATTTCAGGGTAATCCCGGACATCAATCCTTAGCAGTTTCTCTATGGTTGCACGGGTCTGATTGCGAAAGTCAATAAAATCATACACTTCGTTCATCTGGCGCAGCAGCGACCCGCTAAATTCCCGGCGGTCCTTAAATACCGTTTGGTCTGTCCCCTGGAAAACGGCAACTTTAATCGTATGGACGCATTGGTCGGACAGAAGCAGCCCTAAATTGCTATAAAGGTTATCCTGATCGACCAGTTTCAAAGTACGCATTTGCTGCGGGCCAAATTCTACATTCCGAAGATCAAATTCTTTTTTCGCAGCTTCAAATGTGAGTTCCTGGTTCAGAGAGCGCATGGCTTCAAAGCGGTCCCCATCCGTTTCTTTAATCATACGGCGGATTGCCGTATCGGTGGCCGGAACCGAGGAATAACCCTGCCTGACATATACGCCTTCTGGACGCATCCCCTTTTTTGCAAGATAATAAGGCCGGTCTGTTCCGCGCTGAATATCCACAGCAACAATTTCTTTTCCATTTTCTTCGATAGTCTTGTAATGCACGAACATTGTTACATCCGGTTTGATGGCATCCCGTACCATATTGCTGATTTGCAAAGATACACCGTCCGGGTCATCCACTCCGACTACCGTGCCGTCATCCTGGACGCCAATATACAGTTTTCCTCCGTCACAGTTAGCAAAAGCAATGATTTCTTTTTTGATTTCGTCCACAACAACTTCTTTCAGTTCTATGGTCTCACTTTCCCGAAAAAGCATACTGCCATCTCCTTCATTCATATTAACGCTCCTATTATAGCAAATCGGTTCAATCGTGTCAACGAGCCTGAACCGATTGTGAACCGATTATGAACCGATACTTTTATGGGATTCACGAAAACGGGTGCATTGTAGCAGCCTTTTTACACAAAAAAGGTGCCTTTTCGCTTATAATATTGTCATATCCAATCATTTCTATTCAGTTTTCTAACCAGGCAGTGACACGATTGAACCGATAAATAACACCATAAGAACCATATCGAAATTGCGTGCTGTTGATTTGTCCCGAATAATAAATAACATTCGGGACAAATCACAAATATCATTCAACGGATTCAATACGGTATTCGTTGTGTTTTATGCGCTCGGCAGGTACACCCAATCGTGCATCAGGCACACACTGGGTTCGTCCTCCCGCGGGATCAGCCGGAAGGCGCAATCGGAATACACCGTGCGCTTATCCTCAAATTCCATGTTGTAGGCTTTATAAAACCGGTATTCCAGGTTGGAGATCACGCACCGGAGCATTTGAAGGGCCTCCCGCTGGGAGGTGACAATGCAATCCCGGTCAATACTGCGTTTCAGGGCCAGCAGAGATTTATAAAGCTGCACTTCCGTCCGGTAAGGGCGGGCATACCGATGATCCAGCCAGCCGCAGAAGGCCACCGGGCCGCTCTCGACCACATGCGCCTCCGGGTGGTGGAAGCCGTAGCTGTCCAGGTTTGCGGTATTCAGAAGGTAGAGCATTTCTTTCAGCTCCGCGCTGGGCATATCGTAAAACCGCAGCATGGAGCGGTAGAGATGGACATATCCGGGAATGGGAACAATGTTATTTACCATTGCAAATCCTCCATATATAGAGATGGGCGCGGGAGCAACCGTCATCCCGCGCCATCTTCTTAAAATCTGTTATTCAGTTACAGCTACCAGCCTGCCCATGACGATAAAGCGGTCAGCGCCGCCATTGGTACAGGTGGAAAGGGTCAGTACCTTGTCACTGGAAGTGACGGAAACGCCCGTTTCGATCACAGAACGCTCCTGCATCGCTGAAAGCCAGGTCGTATAAGCGCCGCTGTCTTTCCATTCCAGCGCCCAGGGAGAAGTTTCGCTGCCGGATTCCTCCGGGCTTGCCACAAATGCGGAAAACACCTCGACCACATAGCCGCCCTCCGGCGTTACCAGGTACATTTCCGGGTGTTCGTCATAGTAAGCCTGCGCTTTGTATTCCACCAGCGTGGAGAACATGGAGCCGTCCCGCATGTTGTGCCCATAGATAATCGTGTTGTTATCGGAAAAATCCTCCGCGTTTTCATAGTCGATGAACAGGCTGCCCACCTTGTTTGCCGTACCGTCATACAAGTGTTTCAGGTAGTAGCTGTTATCCTCGCCCTGGGCCACCGGGTACTGAATGACCGTGCCGGGAAGCTCCAGCCATGCCTTGACATCCGGCCCCTGGGCCAGCAGGCTTTCAAAGTCCACCGTGGGCAGAGAAATGGAGGAAGCGCCGGTTTTCTCCGGCGCCTCCGCGTTCCCATTTTCCCCGTCCGTTTCAGCCGGGGTGACATATTCCGAAAGCCCGGCATAGGTATCGGCGCTTTCCTTGTACTGGCCGATTTCCCGCGCCAGCATAAAGCCGCTGCCCACTGCCATGGCAATGCAGATCAGAAGCACGCCGGTTGCCGCTTTGCGGCGTCCGGGGCTGGCCTTCTGTCCCTTTTTCTTGTAAGCGCACAGGAAAAGGGCAACACCGCTGCCGATCACCGCCGCGCCCAGCACGCCGATCCAGATATACAGGTTATAATCGTCGCCTGTCTGCGGGACCGGCTTGGAAGGATTGGAAGGCGTTTTCGGGTTATCCGGGGTTTCCGGCGTATCAGGCGTTTCCGGGGTTTCTTCCTCCGGCTTTTCATTGAAGAAGCTCACCTCGGCAGTTTCATCGGCCTTGATCTCCACCGTGGCCCCATCCGGGATGATATAGTCCTCGCTGGCCTTATTTTTCACCTCGGTCACAGTGTATTTGCCCACGCGCAGCCCTTCGATCAGGATGATACCATCCTCCGGGCTTGTGAAAGTCTCACAGTAGGTGCCATCCTCACTTTTCACCTCAAAGGCAAAGCCGTCCTTGCGGCCATCACTGGAATCCTTCGTGATTTTCAGGTTTCCGCGGTACGCCTCATTCACGAAGCCGCGGCCAGCCTCACCATTTTCCACAACGACAACCTGCCCGTCCGTAGTGATCTCAAAATAGTAGGCGTTGGGGTCCAGCTTGTGGCCTTCCGGGGCAATTTTCTCTTTGATAAAATAGCCCTTTGCCAAGAGGCCGCTCATTTCATGGAACCCTTCATCGGTTTCGGTCAGTTCCCCGATCAGGGCGTCGCTTTCATCAAATGCCTTATCGCCGTTTGTGTCCTCGTAAAGCTCAAAGACAGCGCCGGGCAGCCGGTGGAGGAATGGATTGCCCGCAGTGTCCTCGCCGGTATCATCATCGGCGCTTTCTGCCGTCTCACCAGCCTCACTTTCAGAAGGGGTTTCCCCGTCCTCCTGGATAGACTTCAATTCGTCCACAGCCTCAGTCTTGATAATCTGCACCGTACCGTGGATCAGGGTATTGTCAATCTCGATTTCAACGGCCTGCCCATCGGTGCCGATATAGACATGGTGCTGTTCCGGGCTGATGGAGTACAGGGCCGAAGGGCTGGCAATCTCCTTGATGATCCAATGGCCGAAAGGCACGTCCTCAAAGGAGAAGGCTCCGTTTTCCCCGGAAGTCGTCACCAGCAGGGCATTTTCCTCGGTAAATTCTTCCGTGCCGGGAGCAAACAGGCCGATCAGCGCGCCCTCCAGGGTAAGGTCCTCACCGCCTTCGGGGTCCTCGCCGTATTTCACGCCGTCAATGCGCCCGCGGATCATCTCATTGGAAATGGCCTCGCCGTCATTGACCGCAATCGTAACCAGAGCGGTTTCCTGCCCGGCATACGCGAAGTCCACCGGGTACTGCTGATCGGAAAGCACGAACGCTTCATTGGTGGTGCGTTCCTGGACATAGAAGCTGCCAAAAGGCAGATCGGAGGCAAAGGCAGCCGAATACTGGCCGGGCGCGTCCTCTACCGGTGCAACCGCCACGACTTCCAGAAGCCCGCCTGCGGGAATCACGCTGCCATCCAGGGCAGTCAGATCCTCCGATGCGTACAGACCAAAGGAAATATCCTTGTATTCTTCATTCATGCCTAACCCGAAAACTTCATCCGTTTCCAGTGCTTTGAACAGGGTCACATCGACCTTCTGGCGTTCATCGTAAAGTCCGGCTGCGCTCTGGGTCACGTCCACCGTTTCCCCGGCATAGGTCAGCTCCACATATTCCGGCTGTGAATTTAGCACCATGCCCTCCGGCGCCTGGCGTTCTTCCAGACGGTAGCGGCCCAGATACAGGAGCCCGCTCTGGGCAGTTCCATCCTCGCCGGTAGTCAGTGTTTCTACCACCGTGTCTTTTGCCGCCCGCAGGGTGCCGTCCCCGGTATAAATATCTTCATCGGCAATCACATCATAGACCGCGCCGGGAAGTCCCTGGACCTCGTACACCGGCTGATAGAGGCCATCGTTTTCCTGCACGCTGGCAAAAACCTCGCCGGATTTGCTGATGGTGAGCTGGGCTTTCTGCGGCTGGTTGTACTGTACGACGGTAACAACCGCCTCGGAAGCATCTACTGTGAAAGGCACCGGCTCATCAGAAAGGACGTACCCTTCCGGGGCTGTCACCTCATAAAGCTCAAACGCATGGGCGGGCAGCGGCTCCGGCAGCATCAGCCAGCCTTCATCCGAAGTGTAAAATACGTCAATGGTTTCAGGGTTGGGATAGTAGATCTCCTGGCTGATAAATTCGCCGGTGGTAAGGTCTTTAATACGGAAGCCCGTACCGGCCATAGGAATGATCTCACCGGTTTCTGCGTCTCGTTTTTCCACACGCACCCTTGCAGTAATGGCGTCATTGTTCAGGATATAGGAGTAGGTCTTTCCGTTCTCGCTGATAAATACCGTGAAATCCGGCACAAAGGCTTTATCGTCCTCACCTGCGGTCTGATGGACGGTATAGCGGCCATAGGGCATATCCTTGGAGGCGGCAAAGCCGTCCGCATCTGTCGTCAGGATGTCCCGCTCGCTTTCTTTGGCGTTTTCATAACTGCCTGCGCTTGTCAGATAAACTTCAAAAACAGCGCCTTCCTCCGGCTTTTCCACCATACCGGCATTAGCGTCATCGCTGTGTTCCTCGTCCGATACATCCGGGTCTGGGTCATCGGTATGCTTCACAAGCTGGATATTGCCGCGGATCACCGTTTCCGGCAGCGTATTTTCCGTGGTATTCAGCTCGATTTCATAAAGGGAAGGAGAAGCGCCCACCTCATGCACCGTTTCATCCAGCAGGTAGCCGGGGCTTGGGGAAATCTCCTGCAAGGTCCAGTCATCCCCGCAAGGATAGTAGCCGGTGACAAAGCTGCCGTCCGGCCCGGTGGTAAAGGTATCTACAAGCTCCCCGCCTTTATACAGGCCATAGACGGCTCCCGCAAGGGAAGCGTCCCCCTGGGCCTCGCCGGTTTCCGCATCTACCTTGTGGCCTTCCACGCGGAACTTCTTCAGGATATTGGAAAACTGGACGCTGGCGGTCTGGCCGCTCTCAATGGTGATATACTGTGCGGCAGGCGTCACATAGCGGTCAATGGGCTGCTCTGTTACAAGATAGGTGCCGGGCAGAAGATCCAGAGACACCGTGCCGTCCGCGCCGGTGACAACCGATTCCTCCACGCCGTTGCCACTGATGGTAAAGGGAATCCCCTCAACAATACCGTCCTCGCTGGTCTTTACGATCTTTGCCTTGCCATAAGTTTCCGTCTTGATCTGCATATAGAAGGAAACGGGGTCTTTGGCTCCCGTCATCATGGTCTGCCAGCCCTCGCGCCCCCAGATCAGCATGGCCTCGCCGATAGGCACATTTTTGCGGAATTGAAGCGCCACCGGGGATTCCAGCATTTCTTTACTGGTGAAGGTATAGCTGTTGCCGCTGCGGGTCACGGAGATCCCGCTTGCAGTAAGGGCCTCCAGGTCGATATTTAAATTGTTGGCATCGGTCAGAGTCAGGGTATAAACCTTGGCATTGGAATCCCATTTCAGTTCATGCACCGGGGCGCTTTCCGCGGTTGCCCCGGCAAAGGAAGGGATAGTGGAATGGGAAGCGATCTGCTCCAGAATCCAGTAATAGACCTGCTCGGCAGGGCGTCCCTGCACAATGCGGAAGAAGGTGTTTTCCGCAACACTTCCATTGTCGTGGCGGCTGGTGGCGTCGCTGCGGAGCTGCTGCTGGTATTCCCAAATGATACACTGCGCTGCCATGTACCAGTCATCAGCGTTGATACCAGCCATGGGGAGGGAAGCCCCAGGCTGCCAGCCATACAGGGAGGCCAGCATGATCCCGCGACGGGAAGCCTCCGGCAACTGGTTGAAATACTGGCTGTTATCCGTCTGTTCGGAATAATAGCCATCGTCTGAATCACCGAACCGGATGCCGCTCTCAATGCAGTACACCCAGCGGAATCCGCCGCCATCCGTGTTCAGCACGAAATGACGGTAGGCCACATTCCCGCCATGATACACATAGGAAGTGGAACCATCGTCGTGGTAGGTCATCGTGTAATAGCCAGATGGGGAATAATAGGGCTGCCCGTCTGAGCCAATGACCGTATCGCCATAAGCGGAGCTGGCCTGCTGGCCTTCCGAAGCTGCAAACGCGCTGACCGGTAAGATCCCCACCAAAAGCAGCAGACAAAGGAAACCGGCCAAAAGCCGGGAAAGGCCATGGCCGCGCATAGATTTTGTATTCAAGCTGTAATCCTCACTTTCATAAAATTTCTTCGGGAAACAAGAAGGACGGCATTATCTGCCGTCCTTTGTGGATTCTTCGTCCTCGTCATAAGGGAGCTCATCGCTGTACGCAGAATCCTGTTCATAATCTTCACCGTAACCGTCATCCTCGAACTCGTCCTCATCCATAGCCGCCTGCTGTTTCGGGCGCACGATCTTGAAGTAGTAGCCCAGCCCGCCAGCGGCCGCAAGAGCGATCACCAGGAAGATAATCATGCCGGTATTGCCACCGGATTTCTCCGGCTCTGCTTCCGGCTGTTCGGTTTCTTCCGGCACCGGTTCTTCCGTCACTTTGCCCAGGCAGCCGTTCAGGTCATTTTTGCAGACCGGGCAATCGGTATTCACCGCGCCCGCCTCGCATTTTTCCGTACAGTTGCAGGTGACAACCTCAATGGCGCTTTCGCCGCCATTATCCTGCTGGGCCAGAGACAGTAGATCTTCCTCTGTAACCCCATTCAAGAAGTAGACGTTTTCCGAATCCCGCTTCCCGTCAATGATAAGGTAAAACACATTTCCGTCTGCGGTGGTGATGGTATAAAACTGCTTATCATCTTCCTGCTCGGTGGCTGAGTCCAGGACCGTGCCGGTGCCTTCCGGGGTAAAGGCCCCTTCCGGCACAGCCGACTCCGTTTCGTCCTCCGCGGCAGGGCTTTCAGAAGAAGCCTCTGTTTCTGCCTGGGAGGTCGAAGGGGTCCCGGCGGCCTGGCTGCTTTCCGAATTGCTTGAACTGCTGGACGCATTGTTTGCCGAAGGAGAAGGTGCGGGGGTCATGGAAGGCGCAGCCTGCGTTTCCCCACTGGAAGATTGGGGCGCGGCAGAGGAAGCCGCCTGGGTCTGCGCCGGTTCCTCATAATAAGGGTTATCCAGCTTTACCTCTTTGGAGCGGTTGCCGGAATAGTCCACCGCGTAAACCGTCACTTCCTTGCCGTCCCCGGCATAATCCTTCAAGGCCACGGTACCCTTGCCGTTGACAAGTCTGTTGATCCGGGTCCCGTCCACATACACCGCCTCCACGCCGGACATATCATCGCTGGCCTCCACCGCCAGTTTGTCGTTATTTAATGTAGCGGAAAGAGTGGGCGGCGTGGTATCGCTGCCCATGGAAGCGTAAGCGGTGACAGGCAGGGCAACGGCGCTCATGCAAAGCACAAGCGCCGCCAGAACATTCCTCACTTTATTCTTCATGGCCGGCCTCCTGTTCTCCCGCAGGAGGGGCGGCCTCCGGGACCGTAAGGGTCCCAGCCCTGTGCGCCTTCAAAAATTCCGCCAGCTCCTTCGGGGTCAGGTGGAAATCACGGCCAATATCGCCGTAATCCTCGTTCTCCAGCCGGGTCTTTTCCTCTTTGAAAAGCTCCAGCTTTTTTTGCAGGTCTGCGATTTTCTTTTCCGTTTTTTCAATATCCCTTGCGAGTTTGTCAATTTTGGGATTCAATTTATTACCTCCGATCTTTAATGTCCTTTCATAATAAAGTTTGACATTTTCCATGTGATAATTATAAAAAAGTTTGACAATAATGCTTTTAACACAATCATAGGCATCACCTCCTTTCTTTTTGGCACAAAAAAAGATGCTTCCGTTTTTACAACTTCTGCATCTTTCAATGCTTGCTCAAAGGCAAGAAAATATTAAATTTTATCCATCTAAAACAAACGATCCTTAAACCGATTGTTAATCTTCTGTAACTGTTAAATCATACCCTTTACCATTATTCTCGCTTTTTTCATAAGCATTATTAATGTATTTTTTCGGATTGTCCAAAAACTCCTCTTCCTCAATAAATGCTATGTAAGATCCATCTAACCAATCATACCTTCCATCTACTTTTTTCGGTGGATTAGAATTGAAATGATTCTTTGCAATAATGTCTTGTACCTTACTCATATGATATTTTATAGCATCACCTTCTGAATATTTAAACCACGAATAGCTGCCATTTACTTTTTTTATCACAGCAACCACACCATTCCGTTGGGATGTTCTATCTTTTCTTGTGATTTTTTTAAGACAGTATGAAATTTCCCAGCCAATCCATTCGCTCTCTCGCATGTTAGGAGAAAGGATTACTATTGTCACAGATGTATCATACATCATGTCTGAAAGGTTCGCTTTTATCGTTTCCCGCTTATAATCAGACATATCTTTAGAATCAACGTTTTCTCCCTTATAATACGTGGCATCTTTTCCAAGAGCACCGATTATCTTATCTCTTAATTCCCTTGACTCACTATACTTATAGGAAATAAATGTTTTATGCGCCATTTTGTACATCCTCTTTTTCTTGTTTTATTATGTCATACGTTGTTCATTTACAATAGTTATCACTGCATCTACCAACTTATCCACATCATTCTCTGCTTCAAGAACATCCATATAATTCTCTAAATATTTGTAGTTATCCATATCCGCTCTGACTTCATCAAATATTTTTTTTGCCATAAACCCAGTACTGCCGATAGGAATAATTACATTTTTATTATCTCTCGCAATAACAAATTCTTCCCAACATCCTGTAGCGTCAATAATCTTTGATGAATCTGTTGGATCTTTTTTATTCCCAAATAGAAATATCGCCACGCCAGTATCTGAAATCATGTCCTTGCGATATTGTGTAAACACTTTTTGTCGTTCGGTTGCATCCTTTATTCCTTGTGGAAATGGGCGGAGACACAAATATTCATCTGTATGCTTGTACTTATTTCGATATATCTCCGTTAATGCTCCATTAATAACAGACGAACCAATTCCAAGTCCAAATCCTGATGTGATTTTAAAATTGTTCTTCACTAATGCTTCTGAAATTTTTCCTGCTAATTCCTCCGCTTTATCTCGTCCCCAACCTGCATAGTCATCCGCACTTCCAGAGATAAGAACATTGTTTCTTTTAACAGCGGACTCTATATCACGAAGTATATCTGTGATTTCAGAATAATCATCCACAAATACAGTTTGTATCCCATAACGAGCTAAATCTTTTGCACGTAATTCCTGTCTTGCTTTTTCATATCCATAATCCTTGTCATCATCGTAATCCGATTCTTGAACCCTGCGGAAAAAACAATAATGCTCTGCAACATTTTCATCTAAAAGTGCATGAATCTGTCCCAAAATATAATCCAGGTTTGGATCCTCAAAACTAAAGCCTATAAAGAGAAGTTTTTTTGATATCAAATCTCCTTTTAAAATTGTTCTAAAAAGTGGTCTTTTATTATCATACAAAACATAATCGTCTTTTGTTAAGACAGCTTTTGCAGGATGATCCACATCACCATGCATCTTATATACAACCGCATCTCTATTCGCCAAGGCTGTCGATAGCTGGTCAGAATCCATCTTAACATCTACTTTTCTATTTTGCTTTTCAAGCTCTTTTTCAATAAGTTTGTCGTAATTCGTAGTCCAATAAGTTGATATCGGCAACCGAGCAATTATTTCTACATTCTCATTTTCGCCAACTTCAGCATTAAAAGCATTTAAAATTTCCTGATTTATACTTCCTCTGGATCCTGATTCGTTTCTACAATACTGGGCAACTGACAGATAATCCTTTTCTTTTTCAATATCAAGGTTCACATTTTTAGCCAGTGGTCTCAAAAGATTTTTCCAATCCACATAACCGGATGCCCTTGATAAGCCTGCTCCAGCAAATATCCCCGCATTCCCTTCCCGTATTGCCTGGGTAAATTTCTTGATCAATACCTCTCTTAATACTTCCACCTGTTTCCTCCCAACTCAACATATTCATACATCGCGCATTTACCTTCCAAATCTTGCTTATATGTATCTCTGGTTGCTATTGTACCACCTCTTTTGGTTATTCGCAATTACTTCGCCAAAGTGTCTGATCTAATTCGGCAAATCCATTAACAGTCTTTTCCCTATTTCTTCCAAATCAATACGTTTAAAATCATGTCCGTCATCTCCATCAAGAACTACCATGAGTATTTCACGGTGCAAATGATTTTCATAATAGTCTAGTTCGAACGACACCCATTCTGAACTTCTGGATCTATCAGAACTCAAATACAAAAGATATTTGGATTGTTTCATTCTTACCTTCAATACTTCCTTTGTATAATCAGAGACCATTGACCGTTTTAGAAATTCATTATCCGAAGTCCAGTCAACATAACAGCTCAGCCCCTGGCTATTAGCTTTTGTCACTACTGACCGGACAAATTCTCTATCCTTACTGCTGTGAGAAATGAACAGATCATAACATTTTACACCCTGAACAGATTTATTATCTTGTAGTTTCTCCGCAAGCGCTTGCGGTGTTCCATAGAAAGTGCTTTTCTCTATCTGATAGGATTTCTTTTTTCCTTTAAATCCTTTTCTCAACTTGACATAATGCCCACTTTTTTGTAAATGCATAAATGCAAGGTTTCGTATTTGATTATTTCGTTCACTGTCGTTTAAACGCCAAAAGAATTGTATTGCCTTTTCACATTCAAATTTTTGGATTTCTTTGAATATCTCCATTTTATCATTTGTACTATTATGGTGATCATGGTATGCATAAATCAGTGCATCAAGAAATTCTGGAGCAACTCTTTGAGAATCTTCTGTATACGCCTCAATACGCTGCTGTCTCTTTTTTATCTTCCCATCCCTTCGTGCCCTTAATGCATTCGCTTTTTCCATTCTAAGTTGTTCATTATAATTCTGTTTATGTTTTTCACGAAATCCTTTGCTTAAAAGGTATTTAACCTTCATAAGTGAAAAAAAATATTCTTCCGGTTTCAATGGATTATATCTTGTCTTGCCCCTTTTCTGTTTTAAAAATTTATCTTTCTCAGAATAAACCTTCCATCTTTCACAGATTTCCTCCCACTCAAAAGGATAGTAGTCTTTAAATGCTTGCAAAAAATCATTTCCAGTATAACCTGGTTTTAGAGTCTCGACCACAAGCTCTAAAGGCCGCCTCAAGCGTTTGGCAAACCTAATCAGCTCACCCTCATATTTTCTCTTAGCTTTTCCCGGCATAATCCATCTCCTCTAAGTTTCTCTGCAATGTTTTGACTCCCAAAACTATAGTTTATATTTTTAATCTTTCATTGAAAAATGCCATTCAATTCTACAATCAAATTCTCAATCAATTCCTTGTTTCTCTCATAAGATCCCCTCCTGACCTGTACCTTCCGTTTCACATCATCATAAGTGAATTCCTTTCCTCCTGCTTTTTTCTTTTCAAGGGCGATTTCTGTATACCGCCGCCGGATCCATTCCTCCTGTGTTTCACAGACTTCATCAAAAAACTTCTGCATCTCTGGCAGGTAGCGAAGTCTGCCGTATATATCATCCCTGTTTATCCCAGCCGCCCTCGCCAGCCAGCTGATAGTCACACGTTTCCGTTTATCCCCGGATGACTGTATTTCTGCATATGCCACCTTTAATTCTGCAAGAGCTGCTTCTCCCCATTCGTTCCATCTTGGCTTGTCAAACTCATGGATCAGCCTGGTATGTATCCAATTCGGTTCTTTACGGATGAGCCATTCATACGCTCCGGGAACACTCTCTTTCAAATCCCGGCAAGACATTATAGGTGTCTTTTGTAATTCTTCCTGGACACGCCGTTTGTAGTAATCTGTTTTCTCCTCACTCTTATCAACGCCGCAAGAATAATAACTCGCTTTACGCCTTTTCTTTACATCAATCCCATTCTTTTTGGCATACTGTCCTACGGTATTGGCTCCAACATCCAGCATATCAGCAATCGCATTCAATGACAATCCAGGATCGGAAAGATATTCTTTCAAATGTTGTTCATATATAAAACCTCTATTAGAAATACATGGATTTTTCAGGTATTCCTCAAAACTCTGTCCTGGATCTGACCTGCGGTAGCGCATCCCGCAGTGCGGGCATTCAAACCATGCCCATATCTCGTCCCGTTTTTTACAGATTTCTACCTGTATTGCACCATCTTTCCGATAATGACTGCATAGTTTATTCGCACACGGCCAAGGGCCGCTCCCATATGGAAGTTCTGCCTTTACTTCTATATTAAAGAAGTTTTCCACTGTGCCTGCAAAGAACCGCATCAGTAGGATATGGTGGAGCGGGCGGAGATTGAATCCAATACTTTCCTGCAGGTATCTCAGCCAGTACAGAGGATCCCCGTCATATGGGAGCAGTTCCGTAATGAAAGCCTCATCATATTTCTCCATGAAATCGTGCCTCAAGCCATCCCGGTTTATGCTTGTCCCATGGAAGTCAGCGTAATCCCTTGCTTTCATGAATTCCCTGTATTTACTGCTGATTGGCTGATGCCCGCCAAACTTTCTCCCATATTCCAACAGCCAGGCTGTCTCCTGCGCAATGGATAGGTATTCTTCCCTATACTTATACTGTAATTCCTGCCATTCCGTCTTAGTTTCCGTATTACGCAGGATATAAGATGCGGGATATATTCTCACCCTCATCCCCTCAAAGGGAGCGCTACTGTTTTTAACGCCACATCCATGTTTCGGACAAATTTTTACTCCCGGCAGTTGTGGTAGTCTGTGCCAATAAGTTTCACCATATTTTTTTATGTCCTCTTTGGCACATTCAGGGCAGTAACAGAGATATTGCCCTGCTGAAACATATTTGCACTTTCCTATCATTCTGCGTGTCAGATTTTCAATGCCATTCTCTGGTATTCCATCCTGAATCGCTTCTTCCATCTGCTGGTATACATCATTCACATATGAGATAGAGTGGTAAGGATACGCTGTATGCTCACAAATCAGCTGTCTTCCGGTAATGCCGCTGTCCGGATTGACCCAATAATCAAGACGTTCCAGCTTTCTTGGAAAATAAACCGTCGATACCAGCAATGATCTGTCACATCCAAAAAACAGCTTTGTCGCCGCCTTTGGAGAACTAATTCCGCTCCGGACATAATAGCGGCAAAAAATACTGTAAAAGCATTCATCCGGGTATGGTGTTGGAAAAAAGTTAAGTTTTTGCGCCACACTCACCACTCCGTTTCATCAACAAGCCCTTTCCTTTTTATGTCTTCATAACCGTCACTGTTCCTCAAATCTTCTCTGGCTTCCCCTGTTTCCAGCATATCTGGCACTTCTGAAATATACAGCCGGTAAGCTTCTTTGAAAGCTTCACTAACACTGACTGGATTTTTATGGGATGCAATCACTTTCCCTGCAAGGCGTTTTGCCACAGGCGGATCCACATCCACTTCCAGCAGCTTTACTACTGTCTGTTCAAGCACGGTAAGTTTCTTTTCCGTAGTCTTTTCATGGATTTCCGGCTTCACTGCCTGGTATGCGGACAAATAATCCTCAATGCTGACTGGCGTGATATCCTCATATCTCAGTATCTTTTTCCTGTCCCCGCTCCGCAAGGCATCCAGCATCGGCTTAACAAGGCCAAGTTTTTTCTCTGCCACCTTATGTATGTCTGAAGCGCAAAAACTTTCCACTCCGTTTGTAATCGCCTCGATCTGTACAATCGCATAAAGTTTTACGGCAATGTCAATGATCCCCTGGCTTTCATCATAAAGCATGTTGACCATCTCATCTGAATAAGGGACACAGTTCTTTGTCCACTGGTAACGCCACATGGATTTCACAAACACCTGCCACGCTGCGTCATTTTTCATCCTGTCCCAGATCAAGTCTCCCTGCCCGCTTCCCCGCCTTGCCTGCCGGAACTCTCCTTGCAGTATTGACATTGCTTTTGTTGTGCCAATCATGACAACCGGAAGGCCTATGGTATTGACAAGCGTTACAAAGAAGTTCAGCATCTTATCAGAGCCTCCCCCTTTTGCTTCGCTCAGATGCTGTATCTCATCAATCACAAGGATGCCTATCTGGAACTGCCTTACAAGCTGTGTCATGATAATCAGGAGCATGTCCAGGGAATATCTCCCCTTGGTATACTGCTGAAAATAATCCGTTCCTGCCGCCAAATCCAATGCATAAAAGAACTGGTAGCACAGCTGTTTTAATGAGCCGTCATGCGGGCAGTCCAGCTTCAGCCATACCAGCTGCGTAAATGCCAATGGCCTTTCCCGGTATTTTGTATGGACGATCCGCTGCGGATACAGAGAAAGGATTTTCTCTACTGCCGTGCTTTTCCCGACTCCGGACACGCCAATGATCGTAAAGCCGGATGCTGCCGACTTCACCCCATGCAGCACATGGTAACTGGCCTTATCTTTCATGGCAGCATATCCGTCCGCAAGTCCTGCAGCATATTCCGGCGTTAATGGATTTCTATATAGATAGCCCTGGCGGATGCTTCTGGATATCCGCTGTTCGATATCAATGTGCTGCTCCAGTGGCTGGAAATACCGGAATAACCTATAGATACAATGCATCCGGTACTGCATATCCAGTTCCCGCTCCCCATTATTATAGGCTGCTTTCTCTGACAGCATCTGGATTACCTGACCGCCTGACCATATATCCGGCAGTGCTTCAATCAGAGGATTCCCCCGGTACTCCGGTATCACCTGTTCCCGGTACTCTGCTTTGTCCGTATAAAGCGTCATCTTTAATCTCTTCCTCCACCTGTTGCTGTATCAGCCGCATGATTGGCGATACTTCGGGTTCCCCGGCTGTATGCATGCCCTTTTTTTCTTCCCGACCGGTTTCATTTCCTGTAAAAGCTTCCTGCTTACGGATCTCTTCCCTTTCATTCCTGCGGTTGCCGCGGATATTCCTAATCCGCTCTGCCTTTGGGATTCCGTTGTCGCTGCTGGATTTTTTCTCTGCGGAATCAATGATGTTTTCTATCTGCTTCCCCAGATTGATCTTTGCTTCCATCTCTTTCGCTTTGACTTTTTTACTGCGGATTTTTTCCTTCTCCTGCTCATACCTGACTTCATCCAGCTGTTTCCCGGCATATTTCACTTCCCAGTCTACAAGTTCACACCTGACTATTTCGGCACTGTTAGGAGATTCTGCCAGGATTGCCCCCATATCACGGGGATCATAATAGATTTTCACCCGGTATGCCCCTTTTGCCCTTGCCTTTTCAAACCACAAACCTTTGATCGCTTCTTCGCACGAATAATACATGCCTTTAAAACGGATGCCTCGCTCTGTCACAGATGCTTTATCTGCAGGCATGAGCGCCAGACGAAGCGTATCTTTCGGCACTGTCCTAAGACAGCCAGAACAGTAGCGGATGCCGAAATTCCAAAGTTCCAATGGCACCGCATCGACACCCACCTGCATCATTTGCTCGTTTTTCTCAAAATAATCAATGCAGTGGCTGTTATTGTAATAAAGCACACAGCGGATAATGATCTCTGTGAACTGCCGGATGTCAAGTTTTGCGTCCAGGCGGTAGTCGCGGCCTCCACGCTCACTCATATCTGGAAGGACTTTTCCCGGAAGGAATGGCAGCGCATTTATATTGATTGTCCGGAAATGCTGCTCAATAATGCCTTTCAGGTCAGCCCTGTAGGGCGGTGCGTTCTCAATCCGTATCCCGAGCATCTGGACAAGATTGTCAGCAAGTTTGCTCTCCATCTCGCCCCTGTCGCCAAGGATTGCTGTGGGGATATGATGGCATGGCCATTCATCCTCTGTAATCGTAACCCCATATGACGAACAATAAGCAACCTTATCACTAGCTGCGTTTTCAATCGCCATCATTGCCCCTGCCCATGACGGGCCTTCCAGCCCGACATACATCCCTGTCACCATCCGGCTGTAACTGTCCATAACAAAGTACATGACAGGGCGGCCTATGATGTCGCTCCGGTCAAATTGTGAAACAAGATAAATGTCGCCGACAGTTGCATCAATCTGGTACTTTGCCCCTGGCCCCATCAGTTGGTAGTCCGACCTTCCAGTGATTGCCCGTCCTGTCAGTTCAAATTTTGCATCACCTTTTCGTTTCTGGATTTCTGTTTTTATATTTTGGTTCTTTTTATACCAATAACGGAACTGGGTAATGGAAGGGATCTGATTCTCTGGTAACAACTGTAGGTATTCATTTCCATTTTGGTCTTGAACTGTCACTGAATAAAATTCCCCAAGCATTTTCTCATAGGTGCTTTTTATTGTAACGTCTTTTCGCTTCAAATAATACTTCCTGATTGCGGCTTCAAAATGTCCAACATCTTCTTTTGTAATAATCTTACCAAAACTTCCATCATGCTTTACTGGACGGCCAAGTTTTTTATCTTTTTGGGTTTTATCGCCTTTTCCACAATTCCTGTAGTCCGGTAAAAAAGCGTTCGGTGTCTTTCCCTTTTTCCAATACTTGACAAGATAACGGTATAAGTTTGCCTTATCCCTGTTATTCCTTTTTGCGACTTCGGATAACAATTCACCCCTACGCCTACGCTCATATATATCCGGCTCACATTCAAGTACTGGCTTCAGGATATGCCACCATTCATCCCTTTTTTCTTTTGCTGTTTCAGACACGTTTCCTTCAGAAATTACAACGGGATCTTCCACAACTGTAATCACCCCTGTAGATATACCTTCAAGCATTTTAGGGCAAATAAATCTATCTGGAACCCGACTCTGCTTTTCTAATGATATCCAGTATCCATATTCCTGTTCTGGAGAAACCCAAAGCACTCTATATAACTGTTCTTCTTTTTCGATATGAACAACTTCATTTATAAAAATATTATGCTCCATTGCCAACCCCACACCTTTATTCTGACAGATTGATCTGCTTGTTCAAATCCAGCTCAATCCTTTTACTGCATACCAGATGTTTAAACAATGCAATACCTACGCCTCCACACAGTCCATAGGTTTCCTCAACATTGTGGATTATCTCAATAACAGGATATTCTTTACTTCCATACATTTCCATAAATGATTTTTCACACTTTCGAGCTAAATCTCCGTTAGCAACCAATGCTCTAAAATCATTTCCGCTACACAGCCACTCAATGTTCCGTATCTTTGTATTGGGAATTTCATCCTCTGTTATGATTCGCCACTCAACATTCCTCTTTAACCAGTAACGCCTCTCTATCTCAAGTTTCTCCCTTACTCTCAGTTTTTGGAGTTCTGTTTTGGGTTTTATTGCCCTTGCCACATAACCGCCATTTACCGTAATCAGAAAATCTGTTGTCAATACATATGGGAAACCACTGACGTTATCATAAGGATAACGGATGCCACAGGCGTCTGCTATCCCAATAGCATCTGATATTTCATCAAGAGGAAACTGTTCCCGGATATCCATTGTTTTTTCAGACCAATCCAGTAGAAGGAAATATCGTAATTCCAAGTTTGACATCAGGTGATGGATTCTTCCCGTAGTACGGCCTTTTACGCGCGAAACTATCCCCTTAGAAGGGAAATCCTGAACTTGAACCCATGGCTTATATTCCATAAGTTCTCCCTGGCCTCTCCCTTCAGCAAGATATTTGCGGTATTTGGCCTCATTCCATATTCGTGTCCTCTTTGCCATATCCACCACCCTGATGTCATGCTTTTTTATCATTTCATGTTCACAATGTCATACTTTTTTATCATTTCCTTCCTTTGATTTTATTGTACAACTTTTTTATTTCTATGTCACTCTTTTTTATCAAATTATCAATCTTTATTATGATTAGACATTTAATTGGTTGAGATACGCCCAAATGCGTAAAAATGTTCGGTCCAGTAGGATGTATTGATATTGGCATACTGCACCGGGTCCCCGGCATGGATCATCTGCCCGTTGCCGATATAGATCCCTACATGGGTTACAGGCGTGCCCGCCGAGTAGGTGCCGGTGAAGAAAATCAGGTCTCCCGGCTGGGCGTTCTCTCTGGAAACAGGGGTGCTCATGTTGAAAAGCCCCTGGGCTGTGGAGCGTCCCACACTGGCAACACCGCTCTGATTGAGGACATAGGAAACAAAGCCGCTGCAATCAAAGCTGTTTGGTCCCGAAGCGCCGAACACATAAGGCTTTCCGAGATGTTTCTGCGCCTCCGTAATCAGCGCCGCATAATCGCCATCACCCATAGGAGCGCCGGGATATGCGGGGATTTCCGGCCCGCCCGCGCTTCCAGGGATCAGGCTGGTCCCGGTATGGTCGCCGGTATCGGTAAAATACAGGGGATTAAGGTACTGCCCATCCACCAGCACTTCCAGGTGAAGGTGCGGCCCGGTGGAATCACCGGTGCTGCCCACTTTGGCAATGACATCCCCTTGTTTGACTTCCTGCCCGGCAGACACCAGAAGTTCCGAGCAGTGGGCGTATTTTGTGGTAAGGGTCCGCCCGTCCTCCATGGCACCCTCCAGCACTACGATCAGCCCGTAGCTGCCTGCTTCCCCGGCCTGCGTTACCACGCCGTCATGCCCGGCCAAAATCTCCGTGCCCTGGGGCATCCCAATATCCACCGCCTTATGATAGTTCTTTTCTCCGCTGATGGGGTGGACGCGGTAGCCATAGTAGCTTGTGACATACGGGAGCCAGTTGGTATCGCCAAACACGTTGGAGACATACTGGCGGTTGCCCTTCGTCATCATCAGGATATTAAAAAGCTGGGCCTGTTCCGTGTCCATACGGGCGGCGATCACGTCCGTAAAGGATTTGGCCGTCAGGTTGACATTGAGAATCCGCCACTCATAGGTCACTTCTACCTCATAAGTCTCGCCGGTACTGGGGTCCGTCCGGGTTTCCGTGCGGGTGCGGGTCTCCACTTCCTCCACAAATTCGAGGGAATACTGCTCGGCAAAGATCTCCTGCAGCACCACCTCAATATCCTCATACTGGAAGGCTTGATAGGACGCGGTGAGAAATCCCATCAGCTCAAAGGGGTTGTGCCCGATATTGCCCACATGGTAGCGGTATTCATCGTAGCCGGGGTGGTCCGCTTCGGCATTGTCAATCTGCATCTGCAGGTCGGTTTCCCACTCCGTATAAACCAGCTCGGCATTGTTGATGTCCTGATCTTCCGCGGTATAGCTGGACGCCGCAATCGCGCCGGCACCGCCTGTCCCTATGCTGGAACAGGAAGAAAAAAGGGAAAAAATCAGGACAACGATCAAAAACAGGAGCGCCGCCATCAGGCAGAGGGCCGGGTGGCGGCTGGCAAAACGCCCAACCGCGCCTCCGGCTTTTTTCGTGACAGCGGCCGTTTTCCCGGCAGCCTGCCCGGTGCGCCGGGCGGTCCTGGCGGCCTTGGCGTACTCCCTTTTTAAGCGGTGCTTCTGCCACATGCGGGAAAACACATTGCTCTGCAGCTTGGGGTTATCGTGAAGGGCCTGCTGGTAAGCCGCCCTTGCGCGGGTTTTCACCGTCTTTTTCTGCAGCCGGGCCACTTTGCGGTAAGGGGAGGTTTTCCGGCGGTGGTTCAGGGCGCGAAGCCCTCCCTCCGCCACCAGCTCTGTGCGATGGGCCGCCTCAATGCCCACGTTTTCATGTTCATTCTCATAGATTTTCTTATGGGCATATCCGATGGCCGCGTTTGCGCCTTTTTTTACCGGGCGCAGAGGCTTGGCGCCTTTTATGTGTTCCGGTTGGGAGATCACTTCTTTTTCAAATTTTAAGCGCCGTTTGGCATTGCCGGTGGCAGCGTCCGGCTCCACCTCCAGCCGCAGTTTCCGCCTGGCCGGAAGATTGCCTTCGGCCTGTTCCAGCTTCCGGGCGGTCCGTTCCGCCTTCTGCCGGGCTTTCACCAGCTTTTTGCCGGGGGCGTCCGGCGGCAGTTCGTCCTCGGCAAATTGAAGTTTCGAGGTGCGGGGCTGCTCGGCGGCCGCTTCACTGGCGCTGCTGGACTCGGAAAATTTCTGCTGATGCCGAGAACGCCGGCTTCCGGGCTTTTCCCGTGGTTCCTCCCGCGGGGCGTCCTCATGGGCCTGGGGCTGCGAATCCTCCAAAGGGGAAGCCTCCCCATTTTCCACCGACTCCGCCTGCGGGTTATCCCCGGCTTTTTGTTTTTGCTGCCGGGTATGGCGGGCTTTGGCCGAAAGGTCCTCCAAAGAGTCAGGAGAATCCCTTGCCTGCCTCAAATCAAAATCCTGCTCCCGGCCGCTGATACGGGTTTCCTCGCCGGAAGCGGCGCCCCGTTCCACCAGCCCGTCACGGGTCATCTTGTGAAATTTCTTTTCCTTTGCCCTAAATTCTTCATCTCTTGGCAACTGCATCACCTCCCATACGCCAGGCGGTGAAGAAGGTTATCACGTCCCGGCCTCCGCGACTTCCTCCGGGCGGGTCGTCATGATCTGATACAAACTGGTGTCCTTCGGGAAGTGATCGACAAAGGGGATAATCACATTTCCGAAAAACAAAAGGCCCTCGCCGGGGCCGCTGTGGGTCACATAGGAAAGCTGCGTCGGGCTGATCCCAAGCTGTTTCGCCAAAATCTGCCTGTCGCCCTGGGCCTGGTTCAGCATGTAGATGAAATCCGAGTTTTCAAAGATGTTCTCGATCTCACGGGAGGCCAGCAGATCCTTCACGTTCTGCGTCAGGCCGCTTGGAATCCCGCCCCATTTTCTGAAACGCTTCCAGATCTCAACGGAAAAAGCACCGGTCTGGCCTTTGAGAAGGAGATGAAATTCATCAATATAGAACCAGGTCGTTTTATGCTTCTCCCGGTTGGCCGTAACGCGGTTCCACACGGCATCCTGCATGATAAGCAGCCCGATCTCTTTTAAGGCTTTGCCCAGGGATTTAAGCTGGAAACACAGGACGCGGTGGCTGTCCATGTCGATATTGCTCCTGTGGTTGAACACATTTAAGCTGCCGTTGACATAGATTTCAAGGGCAGTGGCGATATTCTGGGCCTCCGGCTCGCTCTGTTTGCGAAGCAGCTCATACAGGTCCCCCAGGATTGGCATATTCTCCGGGCGGGGGTCCTGCAGGTAATCCCGGTACACCAGGCGGGTGCAGCGGTCAATGATGGTTTTCTCGATAGGGGTAAGCCCATCCTTGCCGCCGATAATCAGGTCACACAAAGAGAGGACAAAATCGCTCTTTAATGTAATGGGGTTCTCGTCATCGCTGTAATCCAGGTTAATGTCCAACGGATTGATATAGTTGGAAGAAGTGGGCGAAAGGTCAATGACCTGCCCCTGTTTTCCAAAGCGTTTTACCAGCGGGCCATATTCATTTTCCGGGTCCGCGATGATGATAGAATCATCCGTCAGCAGGAATACATTGACGATCTCACGCTTGGCGCTGAATGATTTGCCGCTGTTGTGGACGACCAGGCCGTTTTCCAGCAGGAAATTCATATAGCGGGGTACGGTAAGGTCATACACCGGCACTTTCTTTGGCAGTTTCAGCACCGATACCCGCACTGCCGTATGGCCGCCGCTCAATTTCTGGCCTTCCTTCACATCCACCGCCTGCATGTATTCCCCGGCGTCATCCATAATGAGATGGCTTTCCGTACAGCGGAAAGTGGTGCCGTCCTCCAACGTGATCTGCTTTAAGACATCCGC
>OHAD01001046.1_pt1 | contig 28649 bp, 25 predicted proteins | sample 1577011 | NCBI WGS metagenome assembly OHAD01 (sample SAMEA3541510, study PRJEB24748) | human gut metagenome | biome: human gut; feature: human-associated habitat; material: faeces | place: China | collected 2012 | reverse complement strand
TTTGTGTGTGGCTATCCACACGCATTGCTTGCCTGTATCTAAAACAACCGAAACGGCCCTTGTGCCGCTGCGGAAAATCAACTGAAATTCAAGTATTGGGGGGTAACGAGTATGAGAAAGATTTTGTCCTGTGAGTTCAACCCGGACACTGCCTGCGTGGAGCTGTGCATGGAAGATGGAACCCTGTTGTCCATCGACTGCACCGCCGTGGAGAACGAGGTAGCGAACAGTATGTACCAGCGGTCAGAACTGGACTGGCTGATCTATAATGATCCGCTGGCCTATGCCGAACTGATTTTGAATGGGGGCCCTGAATTGTATCTAAAAGCAGTAACAAAGAAAACTCCGTTAGATTGATGGCAAAGAAAATCCGCCAGAAGCAACACTCTAAAGGGTGCGCCTCTGACGGATTTTTTTACATCTTATCAATCAAAGCAAATACAACAGCTTGCTGTTCTTCGCTCAATCTTGACCAGCGTTCTAGAAGCTTTTTCTGCGCCTCAGTCAAGGAAACAGGTGCATCTTCTTCGGCAAATAGTTGAGATAGCGTAATGCCAAAGGCTGCGCAGATTTTCTCCAGGGATGGAATGGTCGGAACCATGTTCTTGCGATACCATGAGGAGATCGTGGATTGCGGCAAACCGGAGCGTTCTGCAAGCTGATACTCTGTCCAGCCCCGTTCCTCCCGATACGCGGTTATAACCGAGAGAATATCCTTCACCTGCATCACTCCTTTGCTTGTGTTCTTCGTAAATTATACTTTGATAAATCGTTGTGATTTAACCATTTATATCGTATAATTTTAACGATAAACACAACTATAAAGGAGGGAGAAATTTGGGCGGAAAAAGCTGTTTCTTTATCGGACACCGAGAGGCATCAGAAGAGATTTATCCGGCATTGTATGCGGCTGTTGAGCAGCACATTTTAGAATATGGCGTCACAGAATTTATCGTCGGCCACTACGGCGGATTTGACCGTCTTGCAGCGTCAGCAGTCAAAGAAGCAAAGCGTTTCTACCCAGAAGTGAAGCTCATTTTGCTATTGCCGTATCATCCAGCAGAGCGGCCCATCTCAACGCCAGATGAATTTGATGACACATTCTATCCGCCTGGAATGGAGAGCGTCCCACGAAAAATCGCAATCGTGAGAGCAAACCGCTATGTTGTGGATTGTGTAGACTACCTCATCGCCTATGCGTGGCACCCTGCCAGCAATGCACGGGAGCTGGTGGAGTATGCAAAAAAGCGAGAAAAGAAAGGCTCTCTTAGCATAACATTGATAAAGTCCGATAATTAGACACGAAGTTGAATTTTTCACGAAAATGTGATAAAATAAATCCGAGCATTTCTTGTCTTGGAGGGACTAAAATGGCAATTTGTTATGACCGCTTATTCCATCTGATGATTGATAAAAAGATAAGCAACGCACAGCTAAAAGAAAAGGCCGGTTTTAGTGCCAATATTATCACCCGCTTAAAGCGGAACGAGTATGTTTCCATCGAAAGCATCGAGAAGATTTGTCGCGTGATGGAGTGTGGCGTGGACGATATTCTGGAGTTTGTTCCGGAAGAAAAATAAGCATGAATTTTGACAAAGTGGTTTGATATTTGAAGGTAACTTTCGGGACACAAGACCTTTGCAGCTGAAAAGCTGCGAAAGATTGGATAGGAGTGTGGCTGTGATGGCAGCAGCAAACAAAACAGTTTGGGGAATTCATACGATGGACGATCCCCTTTTTTTGCATCAGAATCTAATTGCAATTGGCTGGGAAGAGATGGGCGACTTGTCGGTCATAAGTGCATCTCGTGATACCTACAAAGAAAAATATATTGCGACCTATCCGGACGCTAAAAAAGGTTCGATTGCCACAAGTGCTGGAATGCTGTACCGGTTTGTTCATGAAGTGCGAGAAGGCGATTATGTCGTGTTCCCATCTAAGATCGACCGTAAAATCAATATTGGAATCGTTGAGAGCGCCTATTTTTATGATAGTACAGCTGCACAGTATCACAATCGTCGGAAAGTAAAGTGGCTCAAACATCTGCCTCGTACGGCTTTTTCGCAAGGGGCTCTGCATGAAGTAGGATCGGCATTGACTTTTTTCTTGGTGAAGAACTACGCGGATGAGTATTTGAAGGCGCTAGATAAAGACTTCAAAGGTAATATCATGGAGCCGGATACCGATGAGACAGTGGCACAAACGGCGGATGAAATTATCGAGGCTACCCGAGATTTTATTTTAAAAGAGCTGAGCAAAAATCTGAAAGGCTATGATCTGGAGCCGTTTGTCGCAAATCTTTTGCAGGCCATGGGCTACCGCACGATCCTGTCTCCGCATGGTGGAGACAGCGGTATCGACATTACCGCCTATAAAGATGAGCTACCGCCCCGCATTGTTGTCCAGGTCAAAAGCCAGGATGGAGATATTAAAGAGACTACCATCCAGTCTCTGAAAGGTGCTATGCGTGAAGGAGATTATGGCCTGTTTGTGACACTATCCAACTATACCAAAAATGCGCAGAAATACCTGGATAACACCCCTATTATTCGCGGCATTAACGGCACAGAACTTGTGGATCTGGTCTTGAAATATTACGACCAGCTCAGTGTCAAATACCGCAAAATGATCCCCCTGAAAATGGTGTACATCCCCGTTCCCCCAGAGGAGTAAATGGGAACCTGACAGGAATTTAAAAAGAGAACGGAGAGGTACCGATGGCAATCAAAAAGAGCGAAATTTACAGCCAGATATGGGCTGCGTGTGATAAACTGCGGGGCGGTGTGGAACCGGCTCGTTATAAGGATTATATTCTGACGCTGCTGTTTGTAAAGTATGTGTCCGACCGCTTCAAGAGCAACGATAACTGGGACATTGAAGTGCCGGAAGGCGGTAGTTTTGACGATATTTCTGCGCTGAAATACAAGAAAAACATTGGTGAAGGCATCAATATCATCATTGGCAAGCTGGCAGAAGCCAACGACTTGAAAGGTATTATTGACATTGCCGACTTCAACAGCGATGAACTGGGCACCGACAAAGAAGCGGTGGATAAGCTCTCTGGTCTCGTGGAAATTTTCCAGAAACCGGAGTTGGACTTCACCAACAACCGCGCTGGCGGTGATGACATTTTGGGCGACGCCTACGAATTTTTGATGCGGAAATTTGCCCAGGATTCCGGCAAGAGCAAGGGCCAGTTCTATACGCCGGGCGAAGTCTCTCGGATTATGGCAAAGGTGATTGGTATTGATAAAGCCACCGATCCCAGCATGACAGTCTACGATCCGGCTTGCGGTTCCGGTTCGCTGTTGATTCGTGCAGCGGATGAGGCACCCTGTGAGATCTCTATCTATGGACAGGAAAAGGACAACTCCACCGCCGGTCTTGCACGCATGAATCTGGTCCTGCACAACAAGGGTGCTGGTGTCATTGTCGGCAATAAAAGCACCTTGTCTGCACCCCAGTATAAAGATGAGAACAACCCAGAACTGCTGAAAACCTTCAACTACATTGTGGTCAATCCGCCTTTTTCAGATAAATCTTGGATGGACGGTATTACGATCCCTGATCCTTATGGGCGATACAGCGAGGTTGTGTTGGGCGTGCCGCCGGAGAAAAACGGCGACTACGCCTGGCTGCTGCACGTCCTGAAATCCTTGAAATCTACCGGCAAGGCAGCAATCATTCTGCCCCATGGCGTGCTGTTCCGTGGTAATGCTGAGGCTGACATCCGCAAAAAGATCATTGACCGAGGTTATATCAAAGGCATTATTGGGCTGCCTGCTAACTTGTTCTATGGCACGGGAATTCCTGCCTGTATCCTGGTGCTGGATAAAGAGGATGCCGCAGAGCGTACCGGCATTTTTATGATTGACGCCAGCAAAGGCTATGTGAAGGACGGCAACAAAAACCGTCTGCGGGAACAGGACATTCATAAGATCGTAACTACCTTTCTTACAATGGATGAATCGGACCCCAAGTATGCCCGGTTTGTCCCGAACGAAGAGATCAAAGTCACCAACGAGTACAACCTGAATATCCCGCGCTATATTGATAGCAGCGAGCCGGAAGATTTACAGGACATCAATGCTCACCTGAACGGTGGTATTCCGGAAACCGATGTGGACAGCATGGCGGAATATTGGGCGGTATACCCCTCTTTGAAAGAAATTCTGTTCCAGCCACTACGTCCGGGGTATCTCCGTCCGGCGGTGGACAAGGACGAAGTGGTTTCCACAATCACCTCCCACCCTGAGTTTATCCACCATGCCGACCAAGTGGACGATGCCTATTCCCAATGGAAGGAAACCGTTACCCACGATTTGATGGAGCTCAGCCAGGACATTCACCCAAAAGAGCTGATTGCCAAAATTTCCGAGCAGCTTCTGGATGATTTTGCCCAGGTATCGCTTCTCGATAAATATGATGTCTATGAAGTGCTGATGGAGTATTGGGCGGAGACTATGCAGGATGATGTGTATGCGGTCTGCTATGATGGCTATGAGGCCGGGCGGGAAATTGCCTATGAGTATGCGACCAAGAAGAAAAAAGAAAACGGCCAAACCATCGAGGTCAAGACCGATAAAATCAAAGGCTTTGAGGGTAAGCTGCTCCCCAAGGCTTTGATTGCCGCACACTTTTTTGAGGAGGATGTCAAGGCGCTGGATACCCTTCAGGGCCAACTGGATGAGGTGTCCTCCAAGTTGGAAGAACTGGCCGAAGAAAATAGCGGTGAGGACGGACTGTTTGCTCAGCTGGATGATCTGAAAAAGGCCACTATCAGTGCCCGGATCAAGGCAATCAAGAAAGACCCCGCCGCCAAGGAAGAATTGGCTGCATTAAAGGAGTATATGTCCCTGTTGGATGCCGAAAGCAATTACAAAAAGGCAATTAAGCAGGCCGAGGCAGACCTGGATACCAAACTGGAGAAAAAATACCCCCAGCTGACGCTGGAGGAGATTCGCCATCTGCTGGTAGAGGAAAAGTGGTTTGCCGCTATTTACAGTGGAATTGATGCCATTCACGAGGCGGTGTCTCATCACCTTTCTGCGCGTGTGACCCAGCTGGTGGAGCGGTATGAGTATACCTTGAAGGAATGTGAGGATGAAGTAGACGAGTACGAGACCAAGGTCAAATCTCATCTGGAAAGGATGGGGTTTGCATGGTAAAAATATCCGGTTGGGAGTCCAAAACTTTAGGAACGCTTATTAATGAAGGAAAAATTGTTATTCAAACAGGCCCCTTTGGAACAGTTTTAAGCGCGAAGGAATTTGTTAAGTATGGAATTCCCGTGGTAGCTGTTCGTGAGATACGAGAGGGATATATTCAGATTTTTGATGAAACCCCATGCGTGTCAATGGAAACATATAATCGATTGTCTAAATATAACCTTGCAACAAATGATTTGGTCTTTGCAAGGAAAGGAAATGTAGAACGGTCAGCACTTATTCCACTGACAAAAACTAAATATTTTTTGGGATCTGATGGGATTTGCCTTCGGGTTATCACTAAAAATCTATTGCCTCAGTATCTGTTTTATGCGATTCAAAGTAATACGGTGCGAAGCTTTTTAATTCAAAATGCTTATGGTACTACAATGGCAGGGCTAAATGAAAAAATTCTGTCATCAATTCCGCTGTTTCTTCCTGTTGATATAGATGAGCAATCTGCCATTGCAGAGACCTTTTCGGATATAGACCGTCTGATTTCCTCCCTGCAAAAGCTGATTGAGAAAAAGAAAGCCATCAAGCAGGGGGCCATGCAGGAACTGCTCTCCAGCAAAAAACGCCTTCCTGGGTTTTCCGTGGAGTGGAGCCAAGCGCCATTCGGGGATCTTTTTGATTTTCTTCCTACAAATGCATTTACAAGGGATCAAATGACTGATACCGGAACCATTCAGAATGTCCACTACGGTGATATTTTGACAAAGTATGGAGCCTGTTTGGATATGGCCAACACGGATGTGCCATATTTGTTAGAGACGGTTTCTGTAAGAAAATATTCTGAATCCAGTTATGTCAGAGAAGGCGATGTGATTATTGCCGATACAGCAGAAGATAGTGCTGTTGGCAAATGTGTTGAGCTTGTAAATGTTCATGGAAAGGTTTTATCCGGACAGCACACAATGCTGTGTCGACCTAAGGTTACTTTTGCGCCTAAATTTCTCGGTTATTACATGAACGCAGGGTGCTTTCACAATCAAATGCTGCCTTTTATCACGGGGATTAAGGTGTCTTCTATTAGTAAGGCAAATATCTCTACGCTGGTTTTGAAATACCCCACATTGGTAGAGGAGCAACAAGCCATTGCCCAAGTTTTCTCTGACATGGATAACGAAATCGCACAGTTGGAAAAGAAATTGGCAAAGTACCAACAGATCAAGCAGGGCATGATGCAGGAACTGCTCACCGGACGGATTCGGCTGGTGTGACAGGAAATAAGTCTTAAAATAAAAGGCAAGGTACATTACTATGCCAGTACTAAGGATATTAAATCAAATATTTACATTTGTTTTCCCCATAGCTCTGATTACAACATTGATGTTGAATGTGAAAGATAAAGACTTAACCAAACGCATTGACAAAGAGACCAATGAATCAAAGACAATGGAGAGAAGAGCGCTGGAAAAGAGAATCAATTTATTTCTGCTGATATCGGTATTGCTGCTATTTGTTTTATTTATAGTAATATTGTGGACTGTATTTCTAAAATATTTGTGGATTGTCTTTGTGTTTTCGATACCTCTATATCTTAGATATCTAGCTGGAGCAAGTATCGCCATTGGGACGCTGGGAAATATAATAAGATCTACTGAAAAATCGACGATGTCAGCGAGGGAGAGATTATCAATTCAAACAATAGCGTATGTTGCATGGTTCTTAAGTATGCTTAAGCCGTATGAAAAATTATGGGGGATTATTAATCGGTATCCTAATCCAATAATTACGGATGCATTGACAGCCCTACTGTTTGTTGGGTTTTCGTTTATTTACTGCTTTTTGATACTGTCATTGGCTGCAACACCGATATGCTACGTTATTAAATTAATTGATACTATGGGCAACCACATACCCATGAAGAAAAAACTTGAACAAATTGGGGAGTATTTTGTAAGTGGAATTGACATAGAAATTAATAATAAGACACTTTTACTTTGCATGGTCAATTATATTAAGAATTCTAAACAGCTAGCTAAATACTTGTTGGCTGTACTGATTCCCATTGCTTATCTCCTAGATTTAATAAAGCTGCTCGTGATAGCACTATTTTATGAACTACGTTCGGCTATTGGTTATATCGTGACTTTTTTTCGCGCCGTAAAAAGAGCGATTGTAGCACTAGTCTCGTGGGAATTAAAGCTGTCAGATAAACATATTGTTGCAGTATCTTTTAGATTGGCCCTTATTTTTGCACTTGTCAGCATAGTAGTTTTGAACCGTTATCAGCCTGTTTTTAAAGAATACGAGGAAAGTACGGCTGTTTTTGAATTTCTTGCAAGTTCAATTATTATTCCAATAGTGTTTGAATGGATTTACTCTATCAGAAATACAAGTGGTACTCAGGAGGGATAAATATGGGCATCGGCCAACGGGAAAAAGCCACGCAGAAGCGTGTCATAAAGCTATTTGCCCAGGAACTGGGTTATACCTATCTGGGTGATTTCACCGAACGGAAAAACTCCAATATTGAAACCGAACTGCTGACGAAGTTTCTGATCCGCAAAGGCTATTCGCCGGTACTTATCAGCCGCGCCTTGAAGGAGCTGCAGGATGCTGCCGGAGATCAGTCGGTGAACCTTTACGACCTGAATGAGCAGACCTATAAAAAGCTGCGCTATGGGGTCAAGGTCAGCGAATCTGTCGGCCAACATAAAATCACTGTCCAGTTTGTGGACTGGGAGCATCCTCTGGAAAATGACTTTTACATCGCCGAAGAAGTAACCATCAAGCACAAGCGCCCTGATTTGGTTCTGTACATCAACGGCATTGCTTTTGCTGTCATCGAGCTGAAACGCAGCACAGTTTCCATGTCGGAGGGCATTCGCCAGAACCTGACAAACCAGCGCCCGGATATGATCATGCAGTTCTTTGCCACCATTGGGCTTGTCCTGGCGGGTAATGATTCGGAGGGCGCGCGTTACGGTACTACTGGTACACCAGAAAAGTATTATCTTTCCTGGAAAGAAGATCCCAATGCCAAAGATGAGGTTTCCGTAGCGGTACGCGCTCAAATCGAAAAATACCCCCTGCGTCTGGACAAAAACCTAATTTCTCTGTGCCGGAAAGAGCGGTTTGTAGAGCTGCTGCACAATTTTATCGTATTTGACAGCGGAGTAAAAAAGACCTGTCGGCCTAATCAGTTCTTTGGCAATATGGCAGCGCGGGATTTTGTGCGGCGTCATGATGGCGGGATTATCTGGCACACCCAAGGTTCCGGAAAATCCTTGACCATGGTGTGGCTCAGCAAGTGGATCAAAGAGAATATTTCTGACAGTCGTATCCTGATTATCACAGACCGGGACGAGTTGGATGTGCAGATCGAGCAGGTGTTTGCCGGGGTCAATGAGAGCATTGTACGCATTCGCCGGGGAAGCGAATTGATTCGGAAGATCAACGACACCTCGCCTGTCATGATGTGCTCTCTGATTCACAAGTTTGGCAAGAAAAACAGAGGCAAAAGCGGCGAGTCTGATTATGCCGGATTTATTGAGGAACTGAAACGCTCGCTGCCGGAAAACTTCTCTCCCAAAGGCGATTTCTATGTCTTTGTGGATGAATGTCACCGTACCCAATCCGGCAAGCTCCACAAAGCGATGGAAACCATTTTGCCGAATGCTACCTTTATCGGTTTCACCGGTACTCCATTGATGAAAAAGGATAAGGAGACCAGTCTGGAGGTATTTGGCCCTTACATCCATCGCTATAAGTTTGATGAAGCAGTGCGGGATAAAGTGGTTTTGGATTTGCGCTATGAGGCTCGTGAAGTGGAGCAGAATGTTGTCCAGCAGGATCGGATCGACGCCTGGTTTGAGGCAAAAACGCGCGGTCTAACTGGTGTTGCAAAGGCTAAGCTGAAACAGCGCTGGGGCAATCTGCAAAAGATGTTCAGCTCCAAGGCCCGGTTGGGACAGATTGTAGCGGATATTGTTTTTGATATGGAGACAAAACCGCGCTTGCACGATGGGCGGGGTAATGCCATGCTGGTAGCTGGCAGTATCTATCAGGCGTGCAAATTCTATGAGTTGTTCCAGGAGACCGAGCTGAAGGGAAAGTGTGCCATCGTGACTTCCTATGAACCGTCGGTGGGCGATATTCGCACTGAAACTGTGGGTGATGATGGCGAGACCGAGGCTGTGGAGCAATACGAGATTTACATGAAAATGCTGGGTGGAAAAGACCCGAAGGCATTTGAAAAAGAGGCCAAGGAAAAGTTTATCAAGCAGCCGGAACAGATGAAACTACTGATCGTGGTGGACAAGCTGCTGACAGGCTTTGATGCTCCGCCTGCCACTTATCTGTATATTGATAAGTCTATGCGAGACCATGGCTTGTTCCAAGCAATCTGCCGCGTCAATCGTCTGGATGGTGAAGATAAGGAATTTGGGTATATTATTGACTACAAAGACCTGTTTCGCTCCTTGGAAAATGCGGTTGCAGACTATACCTCCGAAGCATTTGACTGCTACGATAAGGAAGATGTCTCCGGCCTGCTGACAGACCGTTTGGACAAGGCTAAGGAACAGCTGGAGGATTCGCTGGAAGCTCTGCGTGCACTGTGCGAGCCTGTGGCTCCACCCAAAGATATGGTGGACTACTACCATTATTTCTGCGGTGCCAACACCGAAGCCTTTGACTTGGATGAATTGGAAGAGAACATGCCCAAGCGGGAACAGCTTTACAATCTGTCAGCGACAGCTCTTCGCGCTTTTGGTGAAGTATCAGGCGAATTACAGGAAAAGTACCACTATACTGTGGAACAGATTAAGGCGTTGGAGAGAGAAGTTACCTACTACATCAAGGTGCGTGATGATGTGCGTTTGGCCAGCGGTGACTATGTGGATTTGAAGAAATATGATCCGGACATGCGCCATTTAATCGATACCTATTTGTCGGCCGATCCCAGTCGTGTGTTGACTTCCTTTGGAGGAGCAACATTGGTCGAGCTGTTGGTAGACAACGGAATTTCCGCGCTGAAGGATATGCCTTCCTCTACACCCAAAGAGCAGGAAGCAGTTGCAGAGACTATCGAAAACAATATTGGCAAGGAAATTGTTGAGAGAACCCAAAGCAACCCCAAATACTACGAGAAGATGTCTGCACTTCTTCGTGAGTTGATTGAAAAACGCAAAAATGACGTGATCAACTATGAGGAGTATTTGCGTCAGATTGTGGAGCTGGCAAGGAAGGTACATAAACCAGAAAGCGGCACAGAATATCCTCCGGAAATCCGGGAGAGTGCCGCCAAGCGAGCCTTTTATGACCATCTCAACGGGGATACGGTTGTGGCCAATCAGATATATGACGCTGTCATGTCTAGCAAACAGGACAATTTCCGGGGAAGCAAAATCAAAGAGCGTAAAATCTGGCGGGCTATTCGTGCTGTCGTAAAAGATGACCAGGAAGCCGATCAGTTGCTTGCATTGGTAAAGGAGCAGAGTGAATTTTAGTGGATGAACTGCAAATCGGCAACATGAGTATTGCCGTTACAAAAAAGAACATCAAGAATATGTACATCCGCGTTCTGCCGCCCGATGGGAAAGTCCAAATTACTGCACCGCACTCTGCTGGGGATGACGCAATCCGAATGTTTGCGGTATCCAGAATTTCCTGGATTAAAAAGCAGCGTGCAAACTTCGCAGCACAGGCACGACAAACGAAGCGACAGTATGTGACCGGAGAGAGCTACTATGTCTGGGGGCGTCGTTATCGTCTGGATGTGCAATACTCAAATGTTAGGAATGAGGTGTCCCTTACAGGCGGGCATCTGATTTTGCAAGTGAGGCCTGAAAGCACCCCGGAGCAGCGCGAGCGTGTTTTGAATGATTGGTATCGGGAGCAGCTAAAAAGCAAGCTGCCGGAAGTGATTCAAAAATGTGAACAGGTTGTAGGTGTCCATGCATCTGAGTGGAAGGTCAAAAACATGCGTACCAAATGGGGAACCTGCAATATAGACCGAAAAAGGATTTGGATTAACCTCCAGCTTGCAAAGAAAACTCCAGAGTGTCTCGCTTATGTCGTGACCCATGAATTGGTGCACTTGCTGGAGCGAAATCACAATGAGCTATTCCAGAAGTATATGGACGCCTTTTTCCCGGAGTGGCGAGTAGTAAAGGAAACACTGAATCAGCAAATGCTGGATTATATGAGCGAGTAATGTCTGATTAGGCAAAATGAAATTTCTATAGAAAATTCGATAAAACCATGCTATAATACTCCTAAGCCACCCAATCATCCATCTCAAGCAAAACCCCTGATAGGATGGCTCGGATAGATTTTTGATAGCAAAAGTCCGAATAGACCTTAGGATAAGGATAATCTGCATCAAAGAAAACCACGACGAATTAAATCCTCTATACAAAAAAGTTTAGAAATGGATTTAACTCGGCGAGTGGGAATAATTTCAGAGGCCCGAAAAGTCTGTCATGACGGGGATTCTAAGGTTTAATATCCCTTGTGGCAACGGTTTGGCAACACTTTTTCATTCTTTATAAAAAAGAGCGAACTGATTTTGATTTCATCAGTTCGCTCTTTTCTTTGCCCAAAAGATGAATTGTAAAGGAGAATAAAATGGAATTACCCCAGGCGGCGGACCAGGTAGGGGATGACCTCCTCAAAGTTGACGCCGTACCAACTGGGCTTGGGATCGGCCAGAGTGGCGCGGATGCACTCCACAGTGTAGTCGGCAGCCAGAGCCAGAGCGTCGCCCAGAGACTTGCCCCGCATCAGAGCGCCCACGCAGGTGGAGGCAAACACATCACCAGTGCCGTGGATGGCTACGGGCAGGCGCTCATTAAAGTAGCTGCCGTACTGGCCGGTCTGCTGGTCGTAGTACATAACGCCCAGCTTTTCAGGCTCAAAGCTGACACCCGTCAGGGCCACATACCGGGGACCCAGCTTGGCCAGCGCCTGGAGCATCTGGCGGATATATTCTTCGTCGTACTCCGTGCGGTAGGGCAGGCCGGTGAGCAGGCTGGCTTCGGTGAGATTGGGGACAATCACGTCCGCCTTGGCGCATACCTTGGCCATCTCAGCGGGGAAGTCGGGACCAAAGGCGGGGTAGAGCTTACCGTTGTCCGCCATGGCAGGGTCGACCAGAATCAGGTTGTCCGGGGTTTTGAAGGTGTCAAAGAAGGCGCACACATCGCCCACCTGCTCTTTGGAGGCCAGGTAGCCGGTGTAGATGGCGTCGAACTGGAACCCCTCCTGCTGCCAGTGGTGGGCAATGGGGTTGATCTGGTCGGTGAGATCCTTACAAGTGAAATTCTTAAACATGGTGTGGGTAGAGAGTACCGCGGTGGGGAGGATGGAACATTCCACTCCCATGGCGGAGATAATGGGCAGAGCCACTGTCAGAGAGCACTTACCCAGGCAGGAGATGTCCTGTACGCTGACGATCCGTTTCATGGTGTGCACTTCCTTTGTTTGATTTTGAGTGCATTGTATCAGAACAACTGACCTGGAGAAAGGACCAAATATTGATTTTCTAACCATACCAGATGGAGGGGGAGAAGAAAATCCCATCTGGCGAGATAGAATTCCCAGGCTGTGAGGTAGTCAAGAGAGTGAATTTCCGGTAAGATAAAGGCGAAAAGAAGAGGGGAGGGAACCCTATGAACGAACAGGAATTTGCCCAGCGTTTGCGGCAATACCGGAAAAACAAAGGGATGACCCAGCAGGAATTGGCGGATCAATTGGGAGTGTCCAATAAGACGGTGTCCCGGTGGGAGAGCGGCAGCTACCCTGACGTGACTACCCTGGTGGCTTTGGCACGTGTTCTGGGCGTGACAGTGGATGAACTGCTGGACCCTAAGGCTCCGGTGCGGACCCTGGAGAAGAGCGACTGGCAGAACCTGCTGTCCTTTGCCTTTGCCATTGGAGGAGGATTGCTGTTTTACCTGCTGGCCCAGTTTGTGCCGCTTCCCCTGTGCTGGGCATTGTATCTGGGCTGCCTGGCCTACGGAATCTATCTCCAGGCTCACTACACCTACCATACTCATTGGTTTCAACTGGGGGTGTGGGTGATGGTGTTTTTTGTAAGCTGGTCGGTGGTGGGTCAGCTGCTGATCGGGTCAGCGGCTTTGTTTAGCCTTTCTTCCAGCGGAATGTTTCTGACCGATCAAATCAGTAGGTTGCTTCAAGGAAATGTGAATGGACGTTTGGTGGCGGCACTGCTGATGTGGGGGCTGATCTGGCTTATTTTAACCGCGGTGCTGAGTTGGGTGACCATGGCTTTGGCCAGATGGCTGGCCAGAGAGCCTGGCGTGGACAATTCAGCTCTGATCTTCTCGTGGAAAGACTTGTTTCGCCTGCGCCTGAGTCTGAGCCGAGCTTCTTTCCGTTGGACAAAGGCGATCCCTGTTCTTGCACCGCTGGTTCTTATGGGGTATTGGTGCCTGTTCTGGCGGGACGATTTGCCTGGTTGGCTCTATGTCTCACAGAAAGAGCTCTACCTTCCGGTTTGGGCGGGGATTAGTCTGCTGACTATGCTGCCGCTACTGAAAAAAGGACGGCGGGGGATGCTCCTTCCCGCTTTGGCGCTGGCCTTGGTGGATCTAACATTTCCAAGACTCTTAGTATATGAAAGAGGCTATCGCACCATCAAAGAGACGGTGATCGTGATGGGAAACTGGACATCTCCCAATGTACATTCCTTTGGCCAGGCCAATGAGGAGATGATCGTGACCGCCATTGTGTTAGCGCTGCTCTATCTGATCTGCTGCTTTATTGCCATAAAACGTGTGCCGAAGGAGGAGAAAAAAGAGGAGACAGAGCCGGAGGAGAGTGGCACTTTCTAAAAAATTATTAAATTTTTACCTGCTGCCCTTTACACAACGGGGTTTTTGGAGTAAACTAAGCACATCTTTTCCATGCTTAGTTTAGGAGGTGTTTTCGATGGACGAGATGGATTTCACCCGAAAATTCCGTCTGGGCGACCAGCGCGATCTGGAGATCAAGGCGATCCTGGCTACGGTGTATCAGGCGCTGCAGGAAAAGGGATATAACCCGGTAAACCAGATTGTGGGCTACATTCTCTCCGAGGACCCCACCTACATCACAAACCATAACAATGCCCGGGCACTGATCCGGAAGATAGACCGGGATGAGCTCCTCCAGACCCTGGTCAAGTATTATCTCACTCACTAAGCCTTGAAAGCCCGCTGAAAAGCGGGCTTTTTTGTAAGGAGACGCCATGAAAATTTTAGTCAGTGCCTGTCTGTTGGGGTGTCCCTGCCGATATGACGGGCAAGGGAAAAAGCATCCGGAGGTGGAGGCACTGCGGACGCGGGGACATGAATTGATCCCCGTATGCCCGGAGGTGCAGGGTGGCCTGCCAACCCCGCGTCCTCCCGCCGAACGGCAGCGTGACGGCCGGGTCGTGAACCGGGAGGGCACGGATGTGACCGAATCATACCAGGCAGGAGCAAAGCTGGCTTTAAAGACGGCTCTGGAACAGGGGTGTGAGCTGGCGGTTCTCAAAGAGCGCTCCCCCTCCTGCGGCAGCGGAGAGATCTACGACGGGACCTTTTCCCGGCGTTTGATACCGGGAGATGGAGTGACAGCCCAGCAGCTGCGTCAGGCGGGAATCAAGGTCCTGGGAGAATCTCAGGCAGAAACAATTCAATAAAAAAGCCCCAGATCTTCGGTCCGGGGCTTGCGGCGCGTCGGAAAACCGGCGCGCTGTTTTGTTTTACTGAATGGCGATGCGGTTCTGATGCTCAATTGCCTTTTGATCGGCCTTGGGCAGTGTCAGCTTCAGAATGCCGTCCTCATACTTGGCGTGGATATCCTCAGGCTGGATGTCGCCCACATAGAAGCTGCGGCTGCAGGAACCGCTGTAACGCTCCTGGCGGATATAGTGGCCCTCGTCGTCCTTCTGGTCCTTATCCAGGCCCTTGGCGGCGCTGATGGTCAGGTAGCCGTTCTCCAGTTCCACATTGACCTCATCCTTCTGGAAACCGGGCAGGTCAACAGCCACTTCATAGTGGTCGTTTACGTCCTTTACATCGGTTTTCATCAGGTTCTTAGCATGCTTACCATACAGGGGATTATGGGTTCCGAAGAACTCCTTTTCCAGAGAATCATCAAAGAAACGATCAAACAAACTTTCACCAAACAGGCTGGGCAACATAAGTCATTCCTCCATTCTTGCACTTTTGTGCCCACCAATTCGGGCCCTCATTGGGCCTTTCCCTTGGTACGAGTATGTTATAGCACCACAAATTAGCACTGTCAACACCAGAGTGCTAATTTAACGAAAAGTTCATTTATTATACGAAGAAAAGTCATAAATAAAGAAAAATGAATTAAATCAGCAATTTGTTGATGTAAAATGGAAGAAAATTTCCAGCCAAGCGGCAGGTAGTGAATTTCATGATTGCACCAGAGTGGGTTTTATTGTAAACTGTTACCAGAACGTATTTTACCAGCGTGGAAGTTCAGGAGGAAGCGGGCATGAATGAGTATCTGCGTCAGATCACCCGGCTGCTGAAAATCAACGGCGATTCCATGGAAGGCATGATGGTGGTAAACCGGGATGGGATTATTGAATATTACAAGGCCAGCAGTGCCCTGGAAAAACTGCCGGATGATTTCGGACGGCAGGTGCGTGGGAAACATTTGTTGGAAGTCTATCCGGACCTGAGCGAGGAGACCAGCACGGTGATTCGGACGCTGCGTACCGGGACCATCACGGTGGGGGAGAAGCAGGTGCTCACCTCGGGAAATTTCAAGCTCACCATGACCACAACCACCTATCCCATCATGGGAGAGGACGGATCAATTCAGGGTGCGGTGGATATTGCTCAGCTGCTGGATATTTCAGAGCGGGGAACCAGCCGCCCGGTGCAGTATGGCCAGTCTACGCTGGATGATATTGTGACGCAGAATGCGGCCATGGAGCAGCTCAAGCGCGTGGTAAAAGAGGTGGCAAAGAACGATTCTGCTACCCTGATCTATGGGGAGACCGGAACGGGAAAGGAACTGTTTGCCCAGGCTCTGCACCTTCTCAGCGCCCGGAAAGACAAACCTTTTATTGCCCAAAACTGCGCGGCAATCCCGGTCAATCTGTTGGAGAGTATGTTTTTCGGCACGGAACGGGGCGGCTTCACCGGTGCGGAATCCAAAAAAGGATTGTTTGAGCTGGCCGATGGAGGAACGCTGTTTCTGGATGAGATCAACTCCATGGATACCGCCATGCAGGCCAAGCTGCTGAAGGTACTGGAAGAACAAAAGGTGCGGCGGATCGGCGGCAAGGAGGATATTCATTTCCATGTGCGGATCGTATGTGCTTCCAATGAGGTTCCCGAGCGTCTGATTGAGGAAGGGCGGCTGCGCTCTGACTTTTATTACCGGGTGGGCGTGGTCCGGCTGTGGCTGCCTCCCCTGCGGGAGCGGCAGGAAGATATCCTTCTGCTTACCCAGCACTACATAGATCAGTTCAATAAGAAGATGGGACGGCACATCCGGGGGCTGAGCCAGATGACGCAGGATCTGTTTTTACGCTGGTCCTGGCCCGGGAACATCCGGGAGCTGAAAAATACCATTGAAGGGGCATTCAATATCGAGACCAGCGATTTGATCACCCTGGACTCGGTACAAAATCTTCTTGCCAAGATGGAGCAGGATCACAGGCCGGTGCCGGAAGAGGTTCCGGTGCGCAGCCGGGTGGAGGAGCCTGGATCGCTGAGCCAGATCCGGGAACAGCTGAGCCGGGGCAAGGTGGACCTGGGACAGCTGCTGTCCCAGTATGAGGCGGCTATCATCTCGGAGGCGCTGCGGCAGACTAACCGTCTGAACGCCGCGGCAGACAAGCTGTCCATCTCGCCCCAGAAGCTGCAGTACCGTATGGAAAAGCTGAAACTGAAGTAAATCAAAAAAACGAGATTTCATAAAAACTTTTTGATAAAATATCAAAAAATTTTTATCACGAATAAAAGCGGACATGATGGATAGACAGAGTGAAAAAGGTTTTTGGCTGTATGAAATAAAAAATTGTTGAAATAGACAAAAAGGCTCTATTATGCCTTGATAGAGAGGAATATCTGATATTACACTTTGGAAAAGCAAGGACGCTGCCGTCTTTTTTCAGCGGCTGTGTCCTTGCTTGCTTTTTTGGCACATATTTTGCTGTTATGTTTATTATAACAGAAAGGGGGCTGTGCGCTATGCACGCAAATGGGAATTTCGCCTATATCAATGGAAAGATCTATACCTGTGACGACGAGAACCGTTATGCCCAGGCTATGACGGTCCAGGATGGTGTGATCACCTGGGTCGGAGCGCAGGAAGATCTGCCCGCCGGAGATTGGACCGTTGTGGATCTGGGTGGGAAACGTGTGATTCCCGGCTTTGTGGATGCACACATGCATCCGGTGATGCTGGCTGATTTCAGCAAGAAGATCTCCAGCCTGCCCCCCAAGGTACATTCCATTGAGGAACTTAAGGAAGAGATCCGCAAGGTGCGGGAGAGCCAGGGACCGGACAAGTGGATTGAAGGCTGGGGCTATGACGAGGGCAAGCTGGCCGAGGGCCGCTCTCCCACCCGCTGGGATCTGGATGAGGGGTGCAGCGATGCTCCCGTGTCTATCATCCGCACCTGCGGCCACATTCGCTGCGTCAACAGCAAGGCGCTGGAGATGGCGGGCATCACCAAGGACACTCCCGATCCTCAGGGCGGTCAGATCGACCGGGATGAGAACGGAGAGCCCACCGGCGTGCTGCGGGAGAACGCCCGCAACCTGGTGACCCCACTGATTCCTGAAACCACCGACGAGCAGAAGGTGGACCTGGTGGTGGATTTGGGTGAGCTGCTGTTGTCTCAGGGCGTTACCTCCATCTGCGACATGGGCAACCTGGACCCCAGCGATAACTATGATATCTACACCAAGGCGGTGGAAAAAGGATTCCGCCAGAAAGTTGGCATCTATTACATGTGGGACTTCTATGCCGGAGATGACAGCTTCCGGTTCCCAGAAGCGCGGAAGAACCGCGACCAGCAGATTTTCACCGCCGGCCTCAAGCTCATCGGCGACGGCAGTGTCTCGGGCCGCACCGCCTGGATGAATGAGCCCTACCTGGGCTCTGAGGACGAGGTAGGCTTCCCTGTCTGCTCTGACGAGCTGATGGAGAGCGCCATTCAGTTCTGTAAGGAGAACCATTGCCAGCTGTCCATGCATGCCATGGGCGGACACGCCATCGACCGGATCGTGGACCGGGTGTACGGCGAGGAGAAGTGGACCGACGGCGATGTGCCCCACCTGCGTATCGAGCACGTCACCGAGCCTTCTCAGCGGGCCATCAGCCGCTGTGCGGAGAAGAGCATCGGCGTTGCTACCCAGCCTATTTTCCTCTACGCCGAGATCGGAAGCTACCGGGCCAACCTCAGCCAGGAGCGCCTGGAGGCCTCCTACCCGGTAAAGACCATGCTGGAGAAGGGCGTGCCCCTGTGCTTCTCCACTGACGCTCCCGCCACCTCCTGGGCAGTACCCTCCGATCCCTTCCCCTGCTTGAAGGGCGGCGTGACCCGCAAGGCCTGGGACGGCTTTGACTGCGGCCAGGGCGAGGAGGTGGATATCGAGACCGCCATCGCCCTGTACACCCGGGAGGCCGCCCGTGTGGCGGGCATCCCCAAGGTGGGCCAGCTGAAGGCAGGCTTCCATGCCGACTTTGCAGTGCTCAGTGAGGACCTGCTGGAGGTGGACAACGACCGCATCGACCAGGTCTATGTGCTCCAGACCTACTCCAACGGCGAGAAGGTGTACGATAAAGAGGCTTAAAGCTGTACAATACGCCTTGTTAGAATGACGAAAACAAATTTCTCACCGTAATGAGAACTTCAGTTGATACCATAATCAGAAAGGAGAGAGCAAGTTGAAGCAATTACTGGAAGAAGCCAAACTGCTTCAGGAGCAGATCGTGGCCGACCGCCGCTATCTCCACCAAATTCCCGAAGTCGGCATGGACCTGCCCGAGTCGGCAGCTTACATTGAAAAGCGGCTGGCCGAGATGGGGATCGAGTCCCACCGCTGCGGTGTGATGGAGGAGAGTGTACGGCAGAAGTACATCAAGATGGGTTTCCCCGATATGAGGGCATCTACCGGCGTGGTAGCTACCATCGGCAGCGGCAGTCCCTGCATCCTGCTGCGGGCTGACTTTGACGCCCTGCCCATGGAGGAGATCAACGACCTGCCCTTCTGTTCCAAGCGCAATGCCAGCCACATGTGCGGCCACGACACTCACGCGGCCATGCTGCTGGGTGCAGCCAAGCTTCTTAAGGACCATGAGAGCGAGCTGAAAGGTACTGTCAAGCTCATGTTCCAGCCCGGTGAGGAGATGGGATACGGCTCCAAGACCATGATCGACGACGGCCTGCTGGAAAATCCCAAGATGGACGCTGCCATGGCCATCCATATCTTCTCCACCACCCCCGTGGGCCAGGTGACCTATTGCTCCGGCGTGGCCAGCTCCTCTCTGGATACCTTTGCCATCCATATCCAGGGCAAGGGCGGACACAGCTCCACGCCCGACCTGTGTGTGGACCCCATCATGATTGCCAACCAGATCTACACCGCCCTCAACATGCTCATGACCCGGGAGGTATCTCCCCAGGCGGTCGCGACCCTGTCCGGCGGCGTGATGCGCTCGGGTACGGCAGTGAACATTATCCCTGACACCGCTGACCTGCAGGTAGGCCTGCGCACCTACAACGTGGAGGCCCGCAAGCATGTGCTGGAGCGGCTGCCTGAGATCGTGGATGCCTATGCCAAAGCGTGGCACGGCGAGTACGAGATTACCATGTTCAACTGTCCCTGTACCTTTACCGATGAGACCACCACCAAAGAGCTGCTGGAGTCGGTGGCCGAGATGGTGGGGGAGGAGAACATTCAGGCCATGCCTCCCATGGCCGGGACCGAGGACTTCAGCTACGTGGCTGAGCAGGTGCCCAGTACTTTCCTGGTACTGGGAGCCGGCGGACCCGAGCAGTATCCCCACCACAACCCCGGAATGGTACTGGATGAGAGCGTGTTCTATCAGGGAGCCGCCATCCACGCCAACTGTGCCATCGAGTGGCTGAACAAGCACAGCAAATAATCAGACCGCACCAGCCCCATAGAAAATGAATCAGGCTTTGAAATGACAATCAAACCGAAAGGAGTGCGCGGGTGCCTGCCGCGCAGAGAACTATGGAAAAGAAAAAATTTAAATTCACAGTGCCCCACGTCTTTGTCATCCTGGCCATCATCATGCTCCTTGTTTTTATAGTCTCGTTCTTTGTTCCCAGCGGCAACTTTGAACGTGTACTGGATGAAAACTCCGGCCGTGAGATCGTCAACCCGGATGTGTTTAATTGGGTAGAGAAACAGTATCTGACCTTCTCCGACTACTTCCAGTCCTTCTATAACGGCATTGTGGGCGGTATCTCCATCATGGGCAACCTCTGCTCATCTGCTCCGGCGTGTTGGGCTTCCTGGAGTCCACCGGTGCTTTCTCCGCCGGTATCCACAAGCTGGTGCGGGCTACCAAGGGCAAGGAAATCAGCCTGGTAGTGATTATGTACGTGCTGTTTACTGTGTTTGGTGTGTTGGGCTACGGCGAAGGCGCCTACCCCTTCTATGGTCTGGCAACGGCAGTGATCATGTCGGCAGGATATGACCGAATGACCGGTGCGGCGGCGGTGCTGCTGGGCTCCTGCGGCAGCTTTGCCTGCGGCATGCTCAATATGTTCACCACCGGCGTCTCCCAGCAGATCGTGGGTCTGCCCATCTTCTCCGGCATGTGGTATCGCTTTATCGTGCTGGTGGTCTTCTTCACCATTGGTCTGATCTTCCTGGTCCGGTATGCCAACCGTTCCCGCAAGGACCCCACCAAGAGCTACTGCTACGAGGAGTATAAGAATCAGGACGCTTCCGCTTCCATCGGCGAGGAGGTCCCCATGACCTGGAAGCGGGTTGTTGCTCTGGTTGGCTTTGTGGCGCTGATCGTAATTCAGGGTTACGGCTGCGTGGCTCTGAAGTGGAGCTTCCCCAATATCACGGCTCTGTACATCATCTTCATGATCCTGTTGGCCATCCTGTTCCAGGTCGGCCCCACTGAGACCTGTAACCGCTTCACCGCCGGCGCTGCCCGCGTGCTTGGCCCTGCGCTGGCCATCGGCTTTGCCAACTCCGTGATGGTCCTGCTGAACAAGGCTAACATCATGGATACTCTGGTGTACTACATGGGCAACGCCCTCCAGGGCAAGAGCCCCATGGTCACCCTGCTCATCATCTACATTTTTGTCACCGCTCTGAATTTCTTCGTGGTCTCCGGTTCCGGCAAGGCAGTCATGATGATGCCCATCCTCAGCCCCCTGGGCCAGATGCTGGGTATCAACCAGCAGGTTATGGTTCTTACCTACCAGCTGGGCGACGGCCTGACCAACACCCTGTGGCCTGCGGGCGCTGTGGTTGCCTGCTCTCTGTGCGGCCTGGACTTCGGCAAGTGGTTCCGCTTCGCCATCAAGTCCATCGGTACCATGATGATCGCGGCTTATATCCTCATCGTCATTGCCAACGCCATCGGCTACGGCCCCTTCTGATTCAGACATACAAAAATCCCGGTTCCTTTGGGAACCGGGATTTTTTATCGGCAAAAAAGAACGGCGCTGGAAGATTTCCAGCGCCGCTCGTAAATAGTTTAGAAATCAGGCCTTGACGATGGCGGCAGTATCCATAGCGATCATCAGTTCCTCGTTGGTGGGGATGACCAGGACACGCACCTTGGAGTCGTCGGTGGCTACGTCCACTTCCTTGCCGCGGGTGTTGTTTTTCTCCGCGTCCAGCTTCACGCCCATGTACTCCAGGCCGGAGACCACGTTGGCGCGGGTGTCGGGGCCGTTCTCGCCCACACCGGCGGTGAAGATGATGGCGTCCACGCCGCCCATAGCAGCGGCATAAGCGCCGATGAGCTTCTTCACGTTGTAGTCGAAGGAGTCCAGAGCTAGCTGAGCACGCTGGTTGCCCTGAGGAGCAGCAGCCTCCAGATCACGGAAGTCGGAGGACACGCCGGAGATACCCAGCACGCCGGACTTCTTGTTGAGGATGCTGAGCATCTCGTCGATGTTGTAGCCATGCTTGTTCATCAGGTACTCCAGGATGCCGGCGTCGATGTCGCCGCAGCGGGTGCCCATGGGCAGACCGGCCAGGGGAGTGAAGCCCATGGAGGTGTCAACGCTCTTGCCGCCGTCGATGGCAGTGACGGAAGAACCGTTGCCCAGGTGGCAGGAGATCAGCTTGAGCTCCTCGATGGGCTTGCCCAGCATAGCGGCAGCGCGCTGGGAGACGTACTTGTGGCTGGTGCCGTGGAAGCCGTAGCGGCGGACCTTGTCCTGCTCATAGTACTCGTAGGGCAGAGCGTAGGTGTAGGCCACGGGGGGCATGGTCTGATGGAACGCGGTGTCGAACACGGCGACCATGGGGGTGTTGGGCATGAGAGCCTGGCAGGCCTTGATGCCGATGATGTTGGCGGGGTTGTGCAGGGGAGCCAGAGGATTGCACTCCTCGATGGCAGCCATGACCTCGTCGGTGATAAGCACGGAGGAGGCGAACTTCTCGCCGCCGTGAACCACACGGTGGCCCACCGCGCCGATCTCATCCATGGAAGTGATCACGCCGTTGGCAGGGTCCACCAGAGCGTTGAGCACGGCCTGGATGGCCTCGGAGTGAGTGGGCATGGCCACATCGGCCTCCTTGACAGCCTCCTTGCCGGTGGGCTTATAGGTGAACTTACCGTCGATACCGATGCGCTCACACAGACCCTTGGCCAGGACCTCCTGAGTCTCGGGGTTGAGCAGCTGATACTTCAGAGAAGAACTGCCGGCGTTGATTACCAGAATATTCATGGGAATCGTCTCCTTCACACGTTAATTTTTAAACACGCCTTGGGTTGCCTTGCTTGGGTTCCTATAATACAATAGGGGCAAACCCAGTTTGTGTTTTTATTTTAACGCTCTTTCCTGAGAAAGACAACCGTTTTTCTGAAAAAGAGGAAGATAATCCACCAGGAGGTCAATCTCATGCAGGTTATTGGCATCGTTGCCGAATACAATCCCTTCCACACCGGACACGCCTACCAAATTGCCCGTACCCGCCAGGCTCTGGAGGAGAACTGTGCCGTGGTTGCCGTGATGAGCGGCAACTGGGTCCAGGGTGGACGGCCCGCCGTGCTGGACAAGTGGACCCGGGCGCGGCTGGCTCTGCTGGGAGGGGTCGACCTGGTGCTGGAGCTGCCCACCGTGTGGGCCGTGTCCTCGGCGGAGACCTTCGCACGGGGCGCGGTGACCATTCTGGAGCGCAGCGGCGTGGTGGATGTGCTGTCCTTTGGCAGCGAGTACGGAGACGTGGAAAAACTCCGGCGCCTTGCCGCCAGCCTTAACACCCCGGAGTACGAGGAGAGACTGCGCCGGTTTGTGGGGGAAGGGATGCCCTTTGCCGCGGCCAGACAGGCGGCGGCGGACAGCCTGCTGGGGGAGGAGCTGTCCCTTTTGCTCTCCCAGCCAAACAACAATCTGGGGGTGGAGTACCTGCGGACACTGGACAGCCTAAACAGCAAGATCCGGCCTATGACCGTCCGCAGGGAGGGAGCCCCACATGACAGTCTGCTGGACGGTGCAGTGCGGCCACCCTATCTCTCCGCCACTCAGCTGCGGTACTTTCTGGAGCGGGGAGAGTGGGAGGAGGCGTCCTCCTACCTGCCTAAGGGGGGATGGGAGCCCCTGAGCGAGGGCTGGAACGGGTTTCCCAGTCTCCAGCGCATGGAGCGGGGAATTTTGGCCAAGCTTCGCACCATAACGGCGGAGGATTGGGCGAAACTCCCGGACAGCGGAGCCGGGGAAGGCCTGCCGCCCCGGCTGGAGCGGGCCGGAAAGCAGTGCCGCTCTCTGGAGGAATTTGTTGCTCTGGCCAAGCCGAAGCACTGGACCCAGGCCCGGATGCGTCGGCTGCTGGTGTGGGCTTATTTGGGCCTGACCCAAACGGACCGGCCGGGACAGCCTGCCTATCTTCGCGTGCTGGGGTTCAACACCCGGGGACAGGAGGTCCTGCGGCAGATGAAGGAGCGTTCCAGTCTGCCTATTCTGACTAAACCTGCCCATGCCCGGCAGCTTCCGGAAAAGGGAAAGCAGCTGTTTGAACTGGAGGCCCGGTGTACCGACCTGTACGACCTATGCCTTGAAACCGTCCCGGGGCCGGGACGAGAGTGGACCACCGGCCCGGTGCGGATGTGAGAGGAGAAGCGATGAAAAACAAGATAACTTGGATCAAGTGGGGGGCAGGGTTGGCTCTGCCTCTGGTGCTGGTGGGGCTGTTTGAGCTGCTCAAAGGCGATCAGGCCCGAATGGGCTGGTGGGTAGACCATGTCATGGCCCCGGTGGAGCAGTTTTTGGCCCGGATTTGGTCCGTGTTTCCCGCTTTCTCCGTGGCCGAAGTGCTCACCGCTCTGGCCTTGATGGTTGGTGTGGTGTGGCTGATCCGGGCGGTGGTGTTGCTGATCCGGAAACGGGAGGGACGCATCTTTACAAAACGGCTGCTGGCTATGCTGGGGGCGGTGCTTTGGATTTGGTGTGCCATGGATTGGATGTGGAACGCTGCCTACTATGCCCCTTCCTTTGCACAGCGCAGCGGATTGGAGACACAGCCCTATTCTGTGGAGACGCTGGAACAGGTTACCGCCCTGTTTGCCGAAAAGGCGGCGGAGTATTCCACCCAGGTGCAGCGGGATGAAAATGGCCTGTTTGCCGAGGATACCGCCGCCATTTTTGAGAAGGGGCCCGAGATCTATGAGAATCTGATGCAGGAGTTCCCATGCCTGGAATTGGAGCATCCCACCCGGGCCAAACCCATCTTTTTCTCCCGCCTGCAGAGCTGGCTGGGGTTTACTGGGGTATATTTCCCTTTCACCGGGGAGGCCAACGTGAATGTAGATGCCCCGTCCTGTCTGCTGCCCGCCACCATTGCCCATGAGATGGCCCACCAGCGCATAGTGGCTGCCGAGCAGGAGGCGAATTTTGTGGGCATTGCCGCCTCGGTCACCAGCGGAGATCCAGTATATGTTTACTCAGGATATTTGATGGGCCTTATTCAGCTGTGCAACGCCCTGTATCCGGTGGACCCGGAGGGGTGGAGCGCCATCGTGGAGCAGTATTTCACGCCGGAGCTGGCCGTGGACTGGAACGATAACAACGCCTACTGGGCAGAGCTGTCCTCTCCCGTGGAGGATGCTGCCGAGCAGGTGTATGACTCGTTTTTGAAAGGTAACGATCAGGAACTGGGCATGCGTTCTTACGGAGCCTGTGTGGACCTGTTAGTCACCTACTTTTCTTAGAAGAAAAGTAGGCAAAAGAATTTTGTGCGAAACTTCGTTTCGCCTCGCGCGCATAAAAATAGCCGGCCGCCAATGGCGGCCGGCTTACCTGTTTTATTGTACGTGTACGTGGTCGTTGATGTGTTTCATGCAGTAGCAGTAGTAGCCGTTGCACTTGGAGCAGTAGCGGAACTCCATGTTGGGGTCGTCTGCGTCGGTAATGCCGCACACAGCGCACTTGTGGAGGTAACCCTTCCGCTGCTGAACTTCCTTCTGGGCCTTTTTGAAGTTGATGGTCTGGGGCCGGGCCTGATAGGTCATGCGGCCGGTTTTCCGGCGCACGATGTTCATCAGATCGTCCCAGAAGAAGAGAAAGTAGTTCAGAATGGCCACCACAGGAATGAGGGCATAGCCCCAGGCCCCCAGCATCAGGTAGCGGATGATATCAAACAGGAACAGGGCTGCGTCCAGCCAGGCCAGCCACTTGACTTTCAGAGGCAGAATGCCGTAGAGCAGCACCTGCATCTCCGGGTACAGAGTGGCGAAGGAGAAGAACATGGACATGTTCACATAGTACATGGTGACGCTGGTCTGGAAGGCAAAGCCGATGATGAGGTTGAGGATGGCTCCCAGGAAATAAAATACGGTGAACCGGGTGGAGCCCCACTGGCGTTCCAGGGCGTTGCCAATGTAGTAATAGAACAGAGTGGTCATGGCAAACCACAAAATGGAGAACATATCGCTGGAGCTGTAACCGCTCACCGGCACAAACAGGAAGGTGATGATCCGCCACACCTCGCCATGAAGGACTGCGCTTGGATAGAACATGCACAGCAATGTGGCGTAGCCGCGGGAGAACATATCCAGCAGGTAGATGAGTACATTGCCGATGACAATAAACTTCATCAGATTGGGAATGCCAAAGCGGGGATGTTTGTAACAGAAGCGGTCCAGCCAGCGGGAAATGGCCTTCATGGACAGCCCTCCTTTTTATCATCAATAAAATTGCCGCAGAGACGGCAGAAATGTCCAGAGAGCATTGTACCCGTTTTCTATGGAAAAGTCCATGACGAAAGTGTAAACATTTTCCCGGGGAAGTGGGGAATAAAAAGTTGTGCTTTTCCTGAAAAGGGGAATATGATAGAATAAGTAAGAATGTGGGCGGCTTTGGCCGCTTTTGAATTTATAGAAAAGAGCGAGGAAGCTATGAGTATTGTAAAAGATATGTCCCTGGCCCCCTCGGGCCTGCAGAAGATCCAGTGGGTGCGTGATTTTATGCCCGCCCTCAGCGGCATTGAGGAGCGTTTCCGCAAGGAAAAGCCCTTTGCCGGATTGACTATCGCCGTGTCGGTCCATCTGGAGGCCAAGACCGCCAACCTGGGGCTGGTGCTCCGGGAGGGCGGAGCCGATGTGCATCTCACCGGCTGTAATCCCCTGTCTACCCAGGACGATGTGGCCGCCGCTATGACCCACCTGGGCGTGGATACCTACGGCGTTCACGGCGTCACCCCCCAGGAGTATGAGGACCTGCTGGTAGAGACCCTGAAGTGCCGTCCCCACCTCATCGTGGACGACGGCGGTGACCTCATCTCTCTGCTGGGCGGGCGCTGCGCCGATTTGGGTGAGCGGCTCATCGGCGGCTGCGAGGAGACCACCACCGGTATCCACCGCCTCATTGCCCGGGAGAAAGCGGGCATCCTGCCCTGCCCCATGATGGCGGTGAACGACGCCAAGGCCAAGCACTACTACGATAACAAATACGGTACCGGCCAGTCTACCTGGGACGCCATCATGCACACCACTAACCTGATGGTGGCGGGCAAGACGGTGGTGGTGGCTGGCTACGGCTGGTGCGGAAAGGGCATCGCCATGCGGGCCAAGGGCATGGGTGCCCACGTCATTGTCTGCGAGGTGGATCCCTTCAAGGCGCTGGAGGCCACCATGGAGAACTTCCAGGTCATGCCCATGGACGAGGCGGCCAAGGTGGGCGACCTGTTCGTCACCGCTACCGGTTGTAAGGACGTGATCGTGGACCGGCACTTTGCCGTCATGAAGCACAACGCCATCCTGTGCAACTCCGGCCACTTTGACTGTGAGGTGGACGTGGCCGCTCTGGCTGCTGAAGCGGTGGAGCGCTTCCCCCGCCGGGAGGGCATCGAGGGCTTCCGCCTGAAGGACGGCCGCATCCTCAATGTACTGGCTCAGGGCCGGCTGGTGAACCTGGCCGCGGGCAACGGCCACCCCGCCGAGATCATGGACATGTCCTTTGCGGTGCAGGCCCTCTCTCTAGAGTGGCTGGCCAAGCACCGGGACGGCCTGGAGAAGAGGGTCTACCAGGTGCCCGACGAGATCGACGACCAGATCGGCCGGGTGAAGCTGGCCGCCATGGGCCTCTCCATCGATACCCTTACCCAGGAGCAGAAGGACTATCTGGCCGGCTGGGAGGCATAAACCTATTGACAAAGGCGGAAAAACTGATATAATCCATCTGTACAACTGAAAACCTTATCAAGAGCGGTGGAGGGAACGGCCCTATGAAACCCGGCAACCTGCGTAAGACGCAAGGTGCTAAATCCGGCGGCAGTGTATCGAAAGATGAGGGTGCTTAGACGATAAAACGCTCCGCCAATGCGGAGCGTTTTTTTCACCCCCCAGAAAAAGAAAGGAAAAAGATTATGGCAAAGAAACTGTTTACCTCTGAATCTGTAACCGAGGGGCATCCCGATAAGATCTGCGACCAGATCTCCGACGCGGTGCTGGACGCGATGCTCGCTCAGGATCCTCAGGCTCGTGTGGCCTGCGAGACCACGGTGACCACTGGTCTGGTCCATGTGATGGGCGAGATCACCACCAGCTGCTATGTGGACATCCCCAAGATCGCCCGGGACGTGGTGCGGGACATCGGCTATGACCGCGCCAAGTTCGGCTTTGACTGTGACACCTGCGCGGTGCTCACCTCCATTGACGAGCAGTCCCACGACATCGCCATGGGCGTGGACAAGTGCCTGGAGGCCAAGGAGGGCGAGCAGGACGACGGCCTGGACAACGGCGCCGGCGACCAGGGCATGATGTTCGGCTACGCCTGCGACGAGA
>OHAD01001042.1_pt1 | contig 28725 bp, 28 predicted proteins | sample 1577011 | NCBI WGS metagenome assembly OHAD01 (sample SAMEA3541510, study PRJEB24748) | human gut metagenome | biome: human gut; feature: human-associated habitat; material: faeces | place: China | collected 2012 | reverse complement strand
GCCGACCTGGAGGATATATCCCGGAGGCAGGAGGCTTTGTGGGATGGGGTGCATCGGATATTGACCCAGCTGGCAAAGCTGTCGTGATGGGGGCATACGCTCCGGCTGCAAGAGGGAGGTTCGGCGCGTGCGGATGCTGCGCCGGGCCTCCCTCCTTTTTCTTTTGTCGTATCGTTGCGGTTTTGGATTCTATCAGAGATAATGGAGGCAGAAATGAGGTGATGGCTGATGTTGACGTTTGAAAACGTCCTGACGGTTTTTCAAGAGTATTTGCGCCGCGACCCGGAGGAAGAAGTTCTTCCCTGCAGGCGCGGCTATGTTCGGGTGACCTGGAATCTGGATTCACGCTACTGCGTGGACGGAGTTCTCTGCCGGACCCCGGAGGAACTGTTTGACCTGCTGTTGCAGGATTACTGGGACTTTGAGCTGGTCTGCCGGACAAAAGGCCGCCGGGAGGCCACCGAAGCGGACGAGAGAGCTGTGGACGAACTGTGCCAGCCATACCTGGACTGGCGGAAGGAGGCGCTGAAATGAGAGCTGTGGTATTTATTTTGAAACTGGTGTTGAAGATCGCCGCCGCGCCGGTGGTGCTGGCGCTGACACTGTTCACCTGGGTGTGCTTCGGGCTGCTGTATGTGTCCAGCTTCATCTTCGGCCTGGCCTCCACGGTGGTGGCGCTGCTGGGACTGGCGGTTCTGGTTACCTACTCGCCGCAAAACGGCATCATCCTGCTGGTGATCGCCTTCCTGGTCAGCCCGCTTGGCCTGCCGATGGCCGCCGCCTGGCTGGTGAGTAAGGTGCAGGACCTGCGGTATGCGATCCAGGATGCGGTGTATGGCTAAACAGGAAACGCAGAAGTACCGGGAGTGAACGCCTGGCATTTTTGACTTTACTTTCGTGCTAATTTCGCATATAATATTAGCATGAAAGGAAGGTGAAGAACGTGAGCCAATTTCAACAGCTGGACCAGTTGATGGAACGTCAGGACGGGATGCTGCGCACCGGGGAGGCCCTTGCAGCCGGAATCTCAAAACCTGTTTTTTATCAGTTTGTACGGTCGCGCGGGCTGGAACAGGCGGCGCATGGGATTTATCTTTCCAAGGATGCCTGGGTGGACGCCATGTACCTTTTACATTTACGCTGTCCGCAGGCAATTTTTTCCCATGAAACGGCGCTGTTTTTCCATGACCTGACCGACCGGGAACCGATGGCCTATTCTGTCACGGTCAAGACAGGCTACAATCCCACCCGGCTAAAGGATGAGGGCGTCCAGGTCTTTACCATCAAGGCAGAATTGCATGAGGTCGGCCTGACAACCGCGCAAACCCCCTTCGGCCACGATGTGCCGGTCTATGATATGGAACGGACGATCTGCGATGTGCTGCGCAGCCGGAGCCACATCGAGATGCAGACATTCCAGGACGCTTTGAAAGCGTATGCCCGCCGGAAAGACAAGGACCTGCGGACGCTGGTGCGCTATGCCAAGCTGTTCCGGGTCGAGAAGATTTTACGCCAGTATTTGGAGGTACTGCTATGATAAAGACAGCCAGACAGCTGAAAGATTTGATCCGTAACCTGTCAAAGAAAAGTGCTGCGGATGCGCAGATTTTGATGCGCAACTATATGATGGAGCGTTTTCTGGAACGCATTTCTCTCTCATCCTACCGGGACAAATTCATCCTCAAGGGCGGGATGCTGGTGGCCGCGATGGTCGGTCTGGACGCCCGCTCCACAATGGACCTGGACGCAACGGTCAAGGGAGCCAACGTCAGCATAGAGGATGTGGAGAACATGATGGCCGAGATCATCGCCGTTCCCATTGATGACGGCGTTACCTTCCAGGTGAAAAACATTTCAGAAATCATGGATGAAGCGGAATATCCCGGTATCCGGGTCACGATGACAACGCTCTTTGACGGGGTGCGCACCCCGCTGAAAATCGACATTTCCACCGGCGACGCCATCACCCCTAAAGAGGTGCGGTACAGCTTCAAGCTCATGCTGGAGGACCGCTCCATCGACGTTTGGGCCTATAACCTGGAGACCGTGCTGGCTGAAAAGCTGGAAACCATCATCACCCGCACCACGACCAACACCCGCATGAGAGATTTTTACGACATCGCCATTTTACAACAACTCTATGGCAGCACTCTGGACCCGCACGTTCTCCATGACGCGCTGCTGGCGACAGCCCACAAGCGCGGCACCGAGCGCCATCTGGCCGAGGCCGCCGAAGTCTTTGATGAAGTGGAGAACAGCCCGGTCATGCAGGACCTGTGGGCGGCCTATCAGAAAAAGTTCTCCTATGCGTCCGACCTTGGCTGGGATACGGTCATGGCTGCGGTCCGTCAGCTGTTCGCTCGTTGCGAGGGCACGGTATGAAAAAGCGTGGACACTACTGCAAGGTCTGTGGCGAGTATAAGGCAAACGAAAAGTTTTCTGGCAAGGGACACGCCGCGCACATTTGTAAAACCTGCGCCGCTCTCCCGCCAGAAAAGCAGGCAGAAGAAATGACGCTTACCCGGCTTGTCAACCTTCCCTGGCGATTATCCAAAGAACAACTTTCGTGGCTGAAGAAACGGATGAAGGACAAGCGGGATGCCGTGCGAACCCTGGCGACGGAACAATATGAAATTCGGTTCCCGCCCAGGATAGAACTGGATGAATTGGAAGATGACTTTGAAGAAGATTTCGATTTTTATATGGACGAGGAAACTGATATAGAGTAAACCGATGCGGTCTGTGATGAGCAGGCCGCTTATTTTTTTGAGGAAGGAGGTCCCCCACATGGCCACCACCCGCATCATACCGCTACACGCCGGCAAGGGCCGCACGGTCGGCAAGGCGATCAGCGACATCATCGACTATGTAAAAAATCCAGAAAAGACCGACCACGGCAGGCTCATCACCAGCTACCAGTGCGACAGCCGCGTGGCCGATGCGCAGTTCCTGCTGGACAAGCAGACCTACGCCGCCCGCACCGGCCGGGTGCGCGGTGCGGACAATGTGATTGCCTACCACCTGCGGCAGTCCTTTGTGCCGGGCGAGATCACGCCGGAGGAAGCCAACCGCCTGGGCGTGGAGCTGGCCCGGCGCTTCACCAAGGGCAGGCACGCTTTCATCGTCTGCACCCACATCGACAAGGCTCACGTCCACAACCATATTATATGGAACTCCACCACGCTGGAGTGTGACCGCAAGTTCCGCAACTTTTGGGGCAGCACCCGCGCCGTCCACCGCCTGAGCGACACCATCTGCATCGAGAACGGCTACTCCATTGTGGAGGCTCCCAAGCGGCGCGGTCAGAGCTACAACAAGTGGCTGGGCGATGCGGCCAAGCCCTCCCACAAGGAGCTGCTGCGCCAGGCCATCGACCGGGCGCTGGCACAGAAACCGGCCAGCCTGGAGGAGCTGCTGCGCCTGTTGGAGCAGGACGGTTTTACCGTTCACCGGCGGGGCAAGACCATCTCCATCAGCGCGGAGGGCTGGGGCAACAACGTCCGCTTTGACCGGCTGGGAGATGGCTACACGCTGGACGATTTGCTGGCGGTCCTCTCCGGCCAAAAAGAACATACGCCCCGCAAGCAAGCCGTCCCGCAGGCCGCTCCGTCCAAGGTCAATCTGCTGGTGGACATCCAGGCAAAACTCCAGGCCGGAAAAGGTGCCGGGTACGCCCGCTGGGCCAAGGTGTTCAACCTCAAGCAGATGGCACAGACCCTCAACTACCTGTCTGAACACGGGCTGCTGGATTATGCCGATTTGGAAACCAAAACAGCAGAGGCGACGGCCCGCTATAATGCGCTGTCCGATCAGATCAAGGCCGCTGAGAAGCGCATGGCCGAGATTGCCGTGCTGCGCACCCACATCGTCAACTACGCCAAGACCCGTAACACCTATGTGGCCTATCGCAAGGCCGGGTATTCACGGAAATTCCGGCAGGAACATGAGGAGGAAATCTTGCTGCACCAGGCCGCCAAGGAAGCCTTCAACGAGCTGAATGTGAAGAAGCTGCCCACCATCAAGGAGCTTCAGACCGAGTACGCCCAGCTACTGGCGGACAAGAAAAAGGCTTACGGAGAGTACCGGCAGGCCCGCGCCACCATGCGGGAGCTGCTGACCGTCAAGAACAATGTGGATCGACTTATGAGCATGGAGGAAGAAAGACAGGAAGATAAAGACCATGGGCATGGCCGATAAGACCTTATAAGCGGAAAAATTTGAAGCGAGGTCGTTTCATTTCATGTACCCCTTGTTGTTATCGGCTTACTTTCTCTTAAACTGTTGCAACCTCTATTCCTTCCAAATTATTCTGCCCTCATTACGTTGGGCATAGAAAGTAGGCGTGGTTTACGTTATAATTAATGGTAACAACTGCGGGAGGGCAGATTTATGCTAATATACTTGCAAATGATTGACACTCCAGAGGAACGGTCAAAATTTGAACAGATCTATCTGGAGTATAAAGGGCTCATGTTCCATGTGGCCTATGATATTTTACATAATGAGCAGGATGCCGAGGATGCTGTACATCAGGCTTTTGTAAAGGTGGCGGAAAACATTAAAAAAATCGGTGAGCCGGTGTGTCCAAAAACGCATAGCTACGTCGTTACTATTGTTGAGAATAAAGCAATAGATCAGTACCGAAAGCGGCAAAAACACCAGACTGTCGAACTAATTGATGATATTCAAGGGACAGAGGCACATTATGAAGGGAATAACGATTTAACAAAATGCATCTTAAAATTACCTGCCCGTTATCGAGAAATGATATTGCTTCGCTATCATCATGGATACAGTGTTAGAGAGATTACCAACATAATGGACATCTCCCTTGCAGCTGCAATCAAATTGGATCAGCGGGCTAAAAACAAATTGAAAAAATTGTGTGAGGAGGCGGGAATCCTGTGATAAGCGAAGAAATGCTGAAAAAAGCGGCAGCTGAAGCGGATCAGGCAATTAGGAATTCGCTCCCCGCTCCAGCAGACTGTAAACATGAATTTTCCCCATCGTTTCAAAGAAAAATGCGCCGAATCTTCCGCAAAGCAAACCATCCTGTGATCTATCAACTGCCCAAATATGCAGCCTGCTTTGTTCTTGTGGTAGCTCTCGCTGGCGGTACATGGTTGACCGTTGATGTTGAAGCCAGAGCTGCTTTTTTCGCATGGGTGCGGGAAAAGTACGAGGCATTTGTTGAGTACAGATTTATTGGTGAAGCGCCGCAAGAAAGTGAAATTGTAGATTATGAGTTGGCATGGTTACCCGAAGGTTTTTCGTTCCAAAAGGAACAGAGTCTTGGTAACAGCTCATATCTCACTTATGCTAATGATTCTGGACAGCGTATTCTTTTCTCCTATTTACAAGGAGATGATGCCACAAGTTTGTTTATGATGGCGGACTACACCGAGGTACAATCAGTTCAAATAGGAAACGTAAAAGCGGACTTCTACCAAGCCAGCCAGGAAACATCTCCTAACGGGCTAGTTTGGGTATCAGAAGAGGAAAATATGTGCTTTTGCATTACAGCTTCTTTGCCAAAAGACACAATACTGAAACTGGCCGAAGGTGTACAAAAGAATAATCAATAAGTTCTAAAAAAATTCAGATTAACTGTCCAAAATGACCCCCTTCATTCGTTTACGGGATATAAACGAATGAAGGGGGTCATTTCTTTGAAGAAACGAATTTTTCCAATCCTGTTTGCTTTTCTCATGCTATTTCCCTCTACCGCCTATGCTGCTTCATTCCGAGTAGCACCAGTTGTCCCTAGCATTTCTTTTAATGGGACGACTGCTTCATGTACTGTGTTTGTTTACGCTGAGCAAATGACCGATGATATTGATGCGGTAATAAAATTGTGGCAAGGAAGTCAGTGTATCAAAACCTGGGAAGAATCTTCTGTTGGAGATCTTGCCTTCAGTGGCACCGCAACGGTATCGAGAGGAAAGACCTATCAATTAACAGTCGATGTTACTCTTGCAGGAAATACACAACCAAGAGTTTCTATCCAAGGAACTTGCAGATGATACCAATGTGGCGATATATTTGATCCATTCAAAACTATATGTAAGAAAAGGGTGATTCCAATGGAATAAGAAACTGAAATGCCGCAATAGTCATTACATTGATGTTCAACAGAAAAGAGGTCTCTACATGAAAAAACTTTTGTCCTGTTGTGGTCAAGCTTTTTTGTAACACTTGTGGCTAAAAAATATCGCTTGGCAACTATGCTGCCATTCGTGCCTCGTATGGTGTGCGATAGCCGTTGAAGCTGTGAGGGCGTACATGATTATAGTCAACGTATGCAAATTCTTCTACTTTTTGATAGAGCGCTTCTTCTGTTGTGAATTCGTATAAGTTTGTACACTCGTTTTTCAAAGTGTTGAAGTAACGCTCCATCGGTGCATTGTCATACGGATATCCTGCTTTGCTCATACTCTGTGTCACATGTACCGATTTACAGAATTCAATAAATGCTTTCGATGTATATTGCGATCCCTGATCTGAATGCAGAATGAGTCCCTCTTTGATGGCGGACTGGGATTCCAGTGCTTTCCGAAGCGTTCGGATCGCAAGGTCACTGGTGATATTGCGGTCCGTTATGCTGGCAATCACACTCCGGTCATGCAGATCTATAATGGTACAGTTATAGCGTACTTCATGATTCGCAAGGAACAGATAGGTAAAATCCGTGCACCATTTCCGGTTGATTTCATCTGCTGTAAAATTCTGGTTCAGCTGATTATCGAATACCTTATGCGGTTTTCCATGTTCATATCCCGGCTTCTTTGGACGGACGATGGAACGGAGGTCAAGCTCCGTATTCATATATTTATGAACCGTAACGGCGCTATAAGAATAGCCTTTGCGTTCCAGATAGACTTTCATGCTCCGATAACCGTCGACACCATTGTGAGAATGATAAATCTCCTGAATCTGTGCCTGTACTTCTGCTTTCCGGGCATAATAATCCGCCTTCCGGTGTTTCCGGTAGTTATAGTATGCGTTTGGACAGATTTCGAGCCTGCGAAGCAGCCAGCGTAAGCCAAACAGTTTATGATGTTCCTCAATAAATCGATAAGCCTCTAATCGATTTCCTTTGCAAAGAATGCCGCCGCTTTTTTTAAGAAAAGATTTTCTTTCCTTGATTCTTCCAGTTCTCTTCGGAGCCTTAAAATCTCTTTCATAAGTTCTGCTTCGTTCAGGGTATTGGGATTGATATCGGCTTTGGCTTGGCATTCTTCACTGAATTCACTGCACCATTTGGAAATACTGGCTTTGGATACGCCGTATTCTGCAGTAATACTTTTATAGGTGCGTCCCTCCTCTAAATGGAGACGGACAATCTTCTTTTTAAATTCTGGCGTGTAACTTTGTGGCATAATGTGTACCTCTTTTCTTTGTAAAATTGATTATATCTTATTAGCCACTTCTGTTACAACTTTATTATAGCACTTCATCCCTTGTTCTTTCAATCGTGATGGCTTTTGCCATCTCTGTTCCGGCTTTTGCCACTTCAGCTGGCCCGGATATACCAACTGAGCCCGCTGCATACACCGTTACGGTGAATGAGTACGATGTCTATGTTGCGGCCAGAACCGCAAGTAACGATGAACTGCTAACTCGTGGAATATCGGAAAATCAGATTTCCCTTATCAAATCTGATGCTATTGAGAATGAATTGCTGGAAAAATCTTCGTTACCTGTCAATGAGCTCTCCGAAATGGGATACGACAATAACCAGATTGCCATCTTGAAGAATTATGACGGTCGAGCTATCGAGAAAGCTCCTGAACTGCGTGGTGTATTCGCTGACATGACCGCTAAATTCTACAAGTCCAGCGCAAGTACGACATCGCTTAAAGTCCGTGTCTTTTGGGAGTGGTCAAACGCACCTGCTCTTGCCGGTGACCCTATTACAGATCTGATCGCTCTTCGTTGGCAAGGAACCAATACTGCTGGACAACCAATTAATGTTGCCTTCAATTCTAGTGGATCTTCTGCCAATATAAATTATTATACCCGGAATGGTGAATACAGATTTAACCGTTCCGCGAATGTCGTCTGTGACTCTCCTTATGACCATGCCTACGCTGAAATACCTGTAAGTTCTGGAGAATATGAAGACGGCGCGACAATCTACGCAAAATCCGGGAACCTATATGTAAAGGTGGACCGCACTGGAACAAATTATATCAAAGAGGCTGCATTTGTATTCGGCTATGGTCACACAACTATTGTAGTTTCTCCTTCCCTTTCTCTGCCCGCATCTTTTGGAATTGGTTTCTCCTGGGGTACAGAAAAAATGGTTGAAGAAGCTATCCGAATGAGCAATACTGGCGTTATCACTGAATACTAAGGTTTGTTTCACAAAAAGCAGTGGGTGAGCTGTAACTGGACAGCGCACCCACTGCTTTTATTTTTTATTATGACGAATGTTCCACAAAATAACAGCGCCCACAAGAGCTATTTCGACCATAATCCCCAAACCAGCCATATTAACTTTGACAGCCACACCTTCCGTCAAAACACCTACAAGAACTGATATAACAAAGAATAATATTTCCACAAGCAAGACTCCCTTCATTTTTTAATTGTTTTAATGTGAGCAAAAATACTCCTTGATACCCCAAAAGACAACTAAATGCAAGTTCCCCTTTTATCAAACTTGATTCCATTATTATCCGACTAATTAAAGAACTTCAAAACACTCACCTCGATTCAGTATAGTATGTTCTAAAATCGTTGGTCCTGTCCATACGCAATAACGAATGACACTTCCTGATTTGGACACCATCATAAAGCATTTTTTCGAAAAGTATGAACCAGCCAATGCAACTCTACCCATTCCCAACAAGAGCTTCAGCTGTTGCTGCACAACTTCAAAATTTCGAGTTGCCCATTCCAATCATATTTCACTTGGCTGTTTGATTAAAATGTGCCATCATCACAGCCGCTTACTATTTCTTTGCCCGTAAGTGTCTGTTTCCCTGTCGGATCAAGGGGGGAAAAGAATAGACTGAACCCAGCCAAAAAAGCAGGCAGCAAATTAGCCTCACGATTCTTTTTTGCTGTCAATGGAACAGATCCCTCAAAAGTCATATTCGGGGCTATTCTTAGCCTGATAAAAGCGTCTAACGGACGCGCAGCCGCAGAATGAAATTCTGCGTTCATGGGGGCTTGGGGGATACCCTCAACAAGCAGCGCCGGAAGCCGAATGGCTATCCAGGAGCATTGCTTGCCATTTTTATCCCGAATTCGGGATAAATGTGGTTATACCGAAAGTTGGATTATCCCGAATCTTCAGAAAAAACCGCTTATTCACCAGCTTTTTATAAAAAGATTCGGGATAACTTTTCCATACTTTTAAGACACTTCCGCTGGGATTGGAACGATATATTCCTAAAATTCGGGATAATCTTTTTTCCTGCATCACAGACCGTAGAGCCGTCTTAGCATATCTTCATCGCTAACCGTGTAATTCACTGATTCCGCATCGGCAAGGCCTGCCCCCATGGCTTTTTCAATCGCTTTCCGCTTGGCTTCCGTATCCGCGTAAGCGTAGATCAACGTTGTTTCAACCTGTTTGTGCCCCAGCCACTGGGAAATCATTGTCAAATCCATTCCATGCTGGTATAAGTGCATGGCCCTGGTGTGCCTCCACAGATGAGGATGAACCCGTTCCGGCACATCGGGGCAGGTTTCCCTTGCCAGTTCCGCATACTTTTGGATGCGGAGCCTTGCCGTATCATCACACATTGCGCTGCGGGAACCTTTTCGCTCTACATAAAAAAGCCATTCTGTTGAAAAGGCACTTTCTCCTTTATGAAATGCACCCATGTAGTTATCCAGATGTTGTACCGTATCCTTCATCAAGGGGACTACCCGGATCTTGCCGCCCTTTCCATGAAGCGTCACAGTTGGTGTTTTGTCAATCCGCAGATCACAGATTTTCACATCCAGGGCCTCCTGAATCCTTGCGCCTGTGTCATAAAGAAAGATCATCAGGAATTGATCCCGCAGTCCCATTTTTGTGCGAGTATCAGGTGCCGCAAACAGAGCCTTGACCGCAGCTTCGGACATATAGTCCACCTCCCGGAAACGCTCCTTTTTCTGAATCTTAATCGCTGCCAGTTCACTGGACAAACTGATATACTCCGGCCTGCAGGCAGAAGCGTAAGTAATAAATGCTCGTATGGCGGCCAGTCTGTTATTCCGGGTAGCAGGGCCTACGCCTTTTTCTTCTGAAAGCCAGTCCAGGTATGCCACTACCATTTCATAACGGATCATCCCAAATGTAACCGACATCATGGGAATCTTTTTCTGTCCCGCTATATATTTCAAAAGCTGGTTCCACGCAGTGCGGTATGCTTTTACGGTATTGCTGCTGGCGTGCCGCTGGTTTGGCAGGTAGATCAGAAGAAAATCTCTCAGCAGGCTGAACAGCTGCTCGTCTTTTACTTTTCCCATAGCTCTACCCTCGGAATCAGACGATTCATGGCCTCCCAGTCAATCCCGGCTGATTTCACCAGTTTTTCCGGAAGCAGATGAATATAGTACGCGGTTGCCTCCCAATCCTTATGGCCCATGTATGTCTGCAGATAAGGAAGCCGTGTGGAAAGTTCTTTCTTTTCATCCAGCCAGCGGTTCAGGACAGCCGTTGCGAATCGGTGACGGAGGTCATATACCCGGACGGCAGGAAGAAGGTCTTTGGGAATTCCCGGTTTTGTGCGGGCAAAGAACCATTTAAATTTCCCCTGTATCTTCTGGGCGGAATAGAGGCCGCCATCCGGTGCGGGGAAGAAATATGCGCTTTCCGGAAACGCGGCGTCCCGGATGCTGGCATAAGACCTTGCAAGGGAAAGCATGTCCTCAGACATTACAATGGTTCTGCTTTTACGCCATTTTGTTTCAATGATCCGAACCTCTCCGCTGTTTAAATCAACCTCGTTTCGCCTAAGATTTCTCCCTTCATTTGGCCGCAGACCGCAGGTATAGGTCATCCGAAAGTATGTACGGAGCAGAAGCGGACGGAATGGGTCGCGTGGATACTGGTAACAATCGATTTCATGGAACAGCGCTGCCAGCTCATCATCCCCAAACAGATAAGGAATGAATACAATGCCTCCGGCAGTAAACCGGTCTGGGAGGATATATGCCGCTTTCCCTATAGATTTTTGATATTTCCCCAACGCCCTGACAAAAGCTGCCTTCCCGTGGATGGTCTGCGGTGATTTCCCCGGTTTTGGCTTCAGCCAGCTCAGCACAATGGCCTGGGTAAGCTCCTGCTGGCCGGGATATACTTCAAAGCAATGGCGGTCAAAACTTTTGGCCCTTTCCAGGTAAGTGTTTTCGGAATAACCGAGGGCGCATTTCAAAGCGATCATACTTTCCAGATCCTGTGCAAATCCACTGGCAAACTTATCATTCATCCCTCCATCCCCCTTTCCAGGGGGATGCCTTTAAAATCAAGGGCGCATTCTTTTAAGTTGCGGGTATCAAGGGAAAGGTACTGCCTTGCAGACTTTGGATCGTCATGCCCCAGGATCTGTGTGATGGTTGTAAGCGGCGTTCCTGTCACCAAAAGCTTTTTTGCCAGCCGCCGCCGGAGTCCGTGGAACCCTTTCCCATCAAAGGCATGGCGGTAAATCCCGGCTTTTCTTTGGTATTGCTGAAACATACATCCAATGCTGACCGCATCCGCCAGCCCCGTCCTGGGGGCAACCAGGCGCAAAAATACTTCCGGGCTCTCAGAGCGCGGCCTTGCATTCAGGATATAATCCTGCAAGGCTTCTCCCGTCTCCTTAACCAGCGGGGTATAGCTTACACGCCCTGTTTTCCTTTGAAGAAGTCGGATTTCTCCTTTTCGCCAGTCAATATCTGTCAGTTTTATCCGGATCAGATCCCCGGCCCGCAGACCTGTTGTTGCTGCAAGAAGAATGATTGCCCGGTCCCGTTTTCCCATCTCGCTGTCTGTATCAATCACTCGTAGGATCTGGTCCAGCTCCTCATCCGTCACATAGCTTTGGATTGGCATATCTCGATAGACCCGGTAGGAGAAAAGCTCAACACAATCCGGGGCCGGGAGGCTGCTTTCTTTCAGAAATATGTGGAAATGTTTCAGATAGAGCAGGATGTTATGCAGGCTGGAGGTTTTTACTTCCGCCGCCGTTTTCAGGATAAATTCCCGGATCTGTTCTACCGTCACCCATTCCAGGGAAGCATACCCTAAAGATTCAAAGTAATGTAGGTATCTGCGGACTACCCACACCACATCATCCCTGGTATTCGGGCCATAGCCTTTATAATCCAGGAAAAGGTCGATGAGCTTTTCGTTATCCTCCGAGATCGGATACTTTGTCCCATGCTTTGGCATATTTAAATGCAAGGTTCCCGTCAGATAGAACTCGTCCAGGCGGTTTGCCGCCGATTTTACCCGTTTGTAGTAGTGGATGGAGATTTCTTCCCGATCCAGACGTTCTTTCTGAAGATCCACAAGTTCCCTGGTGATTGCCGGGTCATAGAAACATACGCCTCTTTTTTCATAATAAACGGCAACAGTCTGAAATTTGGGCGTGATATTTCTCCAAATGGTTGCTTCGCTGTAGCCCAGCTTTCTTGCCTCAGCAATGATCTGGGCGATCATCTCGTTAATGGTTTGCTTTTGTGTTTTCATAAGCACAGCCTCCTTGATATAGTCAGGTAAACTTCCTGCTGTAAACTATTATCAAGGATGGCTGTATGGGAAGCTATAAGATTATCCCGAATGTTGGGAAGCTTCCGATGAAAAAGTATTGAAAACAGCTCAAAAGGGAGGAAAAGTTATCCCGAATTTTTTTGACGGAACCGGCATGGAAACAGGCTTAAAAATAAGGTTTCGGGATAATCCAACTTTCGGTATAACCGATTTTATCTTTGCTGACATAGGAATGGGCTAATTTCTTGAAATTCTTTTGAGAATATAGACTACATGACAATCAAAGAAGCCAGCGAGAAATGGAGCGTTTCGTCCCATCAAGTCAACTATTACTATGTTGAGGGCCGTAGTCCTGACCACCTGTCAAAAAGCAAGCTCTAAAGGTCTTAAAACATATCTTTTTTCACTGAGGACAGGAAAGGCCCCGCCGAAGCGGGGCTAATCAAAACAGCGAATTAGGATTTGCACAAATCATTTTAATTTATAAAGCTTTATTTTGCGTATGTAATTTATGTTTTTTTTCAAATCATCTGGTCTAAATGGTTTTCCATGTGCAGGATAAATCCAATTTGCTTTTTCGTCAATCAGTATATTCCATGAATTTTGAAAAGCATTTTTATCCTCAATCCATATCGTGATTTTTCTTAGACTCGGTATACCATTCATCGCAGCATCTCCACAAAAAATAATATCACCTAATTTAAGAGAAATGGAATCACAAGTATGTCCTGGTGTAAATAAAATCTTTCCTTGTAATATGTTTTCCAATTCTGTTAAATTTTGAGGGGTTATTTCTATAAACCTATTAATATATTTTTTGTCGATTGCAGGGAAGAGATGATTACCATGGCCGACAATCCTCATGAACTTACAAAATATCAATGCACTCAAACTACTGCAACCACCAACAAATGAATTTTGTCCTCTTAATAGCGTGGGCATAGCAAGGTGACTTATGATAACCTTTAATTCGGGGTATTTCGATAATAGTTCGTTTAAGAAACCTGCATGGTCATCGTGAGCATGAGTTAAAAAGATATATTTAATTTCAGAAAATGCTATACCTTGCTTATTAGCTCTTTTCTCTACGTTTTTCATACTGTGTTCATATCCTGTATCAATCATAATATATCCATTTACCGTATGATAGATGTAAGTGTTCATTACCCTGCTTCCTGCATTATATATATCCATAGTTAATTCTCACTTTCCCATTTGACAAATTCGTTTTTGTTTTTCTGATTATAGTATATCGAGCTACAAAAGGGAAGCATGTTATAACCCAAGAAAGACCCCGCCGAAGCGGGGCCTTCTCGATTTATTCTGCTGCAATGAAGCCTTGTTCTTTTAGACTTTCGATCAGCGCTGGATTCTCAGGACCGGTCAAGGTTCCTTCTTTGTCAATGTTATAGCTTCCTACTGCGAAAGCGTATGTCGGCGCTCTCAGATATTCCGGCTTTGCGCCAATGAAGCCGCCTACTGCTGCCACCAGCTCCTTGCGGCGCACGCCTGTCACATGATAGGTCGCTTCGATGCTTTCCGGCCCGCTTTCCTCTGTGGCAGGCTCACCAAGTTCTTCCGCCGGGATTTCTTCGGTTTGTGACCTTTCTTCCGGCTCGGTAGCCTCTACGGTCATAACCTCTGCGCTTTCCTGCGTGGCGGCTTTGGCTGCGGCCTTCGCCGCCCGGCTTACTCTGGTGCGGGCCTCCGGGAATATCTCCGGCAGTGCGCCTTCCTCATAGTGGATTTCGAAGGTGATCTTCCCGTCCATGTGTACGTTGAAATGGAAGTCGGTCATTTCCACCTCTTTCAGCTCGTCCGGCAACTCGATGTTCTTGTACCGCTTGACTTCCTCGCCGTTTACCATAAGGCAAACCGGAACCGCGTCCCTCAGTTTCGCCGTAATTTTTCCTGTTTTCATTATCATTTCCACCTTTCGTTTTTGTGCTTGGGCTTGTGCCTTGTGTGAGTCACAGCTTACACATCACGGGTGGAAAAGCAAGGCTTTCACAATAATAAAGTTTAATCATTTTTAGAAATTAAAGGCGTATGGAGGCCATGCTGCCCTGCATGATGGAAACGGTGGGTGTGACGGGGGAATTAAAGGCCAGTGCCCCCATAGCAAGAAAGACTACGGCCAAGCGGGAAAATTGGGCGCTTGGCCGTAATTCTTTACTTCATTATGATGGCGGATACATCCGTATAATCCGGCTGATTATAAAACTCATAGCTGGAAATGACATTCGTATCGTATGCAGCCATGCCCTTCACGCGAGTCAGAGGAATAATCGTTGCTTCATCATGGAGCTCTTGAAGCAGAGTGTTGTAAACGCTCTGAATCTCGTCCTCATTTGTCATCGCATTAAGGCTGTTGATAAGTTCGTCTGCATTCTCCATACCTGCTAATCCCTGAGCCAGATAATTATCAATGACAGTGTTTGTCAGGCAGCGAGAAATTAACAGATATGGATCGGAAGGGATCGCATTTGTAATTGCAATCGCTAAATCGAAATCTCCATTGGAGATGTCCTGGAAATAAACCATCTGTTCTTTACCCACCGGGGTAATTTCAAAGCCAACTTCTTTTAGCTGTGCGGCGAGAACTGAGGACAAATCTCCAAGGGAAGCCTGATCGGTGGCGTAAAGAAGATTCCCGGACAACTTAACGCCGTCTTTTTCACGGATACCATCTCCGTCGCTGTCAACCCATCCAGCGTCTTCCAGAATTTGCTTTGCCTTTTCCACATCATACTCATAAGTTCCGGTATCCACATCACAATAGGGTAACTCTTTATCCAGAACCGAATCAGCCGAAGTTTCTACACCATAGAAAATGTTTGTGGAGATGCTTTGCGTGTCGATTGCATGGTTTGCGGCCAACCGAACGGCAGGATCGTTAAAAGGTGCGTGTGAAACATTGAATCCCATGGTACGGCTCTGAATGGTGGCATCAGAAGAAACAGCAGTAAATCCCGGAGCGGTGGACAACTCCTCAAAGGTATTATAAGTGAGATTAGCCTGTCCAACAATCATGTCGATCTCGCCGTTACGCAGAGCTAAAACTTTCGCATCATTATCCGGAATAACTTTCACATGGAATACATCCACATCGGATTCTCCACGGTCAAAGTATGGATTGCGTACAAAAGTATAGGTTTCATTTTCTTTCTGCCCATCGTACATATAAGGACCGGTACCGAGCGTTTTTGTCTTGGTAATTTCGGCAAGGCTTCCGTCCTCATTATATCCGGCAGGGGACATCATCGACATAGGCATGGGAACAGCGAAGTCCTGCAAAGCACCATAATATGGTGTTGTCAGCTTGACTGCCACAGTATATTCGTCCACAACAGTCACTTCATCCAACAGGGTGCTGGTTAGTCCCCAGCCACCGTTGAACTCCGCCAGGATTCCCGGTATATTGTCCAGATTGATTTTAACTACCTCCGCGTTAAAATCGGTTCCATCGGAAAATTTTATTCCCTGCTTCAGATAAAAAGTATAAGTCAGTCCGTCGGAAGATACTTCCCATCGCTCCGCAAGGCCGGGTACGATTTCACCATCTTCATATCGCACCAGCGTTTCATAAAAGTTTGTCAGGAAGTAATACAGACCGTAAGTACCATTGGTCACATTGGGTGCCTGGAGTGAAAAGAAGCCGCCTTCAAAATCCCAGCTTTCGCAGAAAGTCACTTCTTTAACAGTATTCTCTTGGCTGGCGGAAGAACTCGAACTGGGTTCTGAAGCGCAGCCAGAAAAAGATAAGGTTGTCATCATTGCGGCAAGAAACAGTGCAAGAATTTTTTTCGTTCGTTTCATGTTCTCCTCCTACTTCAGATCAACAAGAGCGATATTGTAGTAATCTGGTTCACTGGCAAAAGTATAACCAGCAATCTCTTCATTTTGGAACGCGACGATTCCCTTTACACGGGATAGAGGGATAATAACTGCATCATCATGGAGCGTCTGCAAAATAGAGTTATAAACCTCTTGAATTTCTACATCCTCCGTCATGGAATAAAGGCTGTTGATCAGCGCGTCCGAATCAGGCAAACTCTGCAACCCCTGCGCTACCATATTGTCACGCATTGGCTCTCGTCGAAGGTTCGCGACAAACTGGAAGGGGTCCATGGGAATATTAAATGTAATGCCAATGCCTATCCCATATTCTCCACGGTTCACATCCTGATAATAGGTCATGGTCTCTTTGCTCGATGTTGTAACTTCAAATCCAACCGCTTTCAAATCCTCGGCAACAGCGGCGGTTACGTCCTCCAGCATGGCAAGATCGCTGCTGCAGGAGATGGATGTACTCAATTTAACCCCATCTTTTTCACGGACGCCATCCCCATCAACGTCGAGCCAGCCTGCATCTTCTAACAGTTTAACTGCCTGTTCTGGCGAATAATAATAGGAACCAGTGTCTATATCGCAATATGGGAGAGCAGGGTCCATTACCGATTCTGCTGGAACCTCCACGCCACTAAAGATATTCTGGCAAATCGACTCTTTATTGATAGCGTAATTGACTGCCTGCCGAATCTCTACGTCCTCAAACGGCTGTGACACAGGGTTAATTCCCAGAATCCGCGTCTGAATGACTGCATCAGAAGTCAATGTGCTGAAAGAAGTATCCTGGCTCAACTCCTGATAAGCATCGTAGCTCATGTTATTTGCAGAAAGAAGCATATCAACCTCTCCGTTGCGGAGGGCCAGCAGCTTGGCATCATTATCAGGAATCACCTTCACATGGAAAATGTCCACATCAGGCTCCCCTCGGTCATAGTACGGGTTGCGAACAAAGGTATATACATCATTTTCCTTTTGACCATTGTACATATATGGCCCGGAACCCATGGTTTGAGTTTTAACAGACTCAGAAAGTGATCCATCTTCATTGAACGCATTGGGAGACATGATTCCCATGGGCAAGGGCAATGTGAAGTCCTGCAAAGCACCGTAATATGGTGTTGTTAGCTTGACTGCCACAGTATATTCGTCCACAACAGTCACTTCATCCAGCAACGTGCTGGTAAGGCCGAAGACCCCGTTGGAATCTCCTAAAATAGCTGGCATATTATCAAAATTGAGTTTTACAACCTCCGCATTGAGCTCTTCACCATCTGAAAACTTGATTCCCTGTTTCAATGTGAAAGTATAGGTAAGAGCATCCGAACTCACTTCCCATTTTTCTGCAAGACCGGGGATAATTTCACCGTTGTCATACCGAACAAGCGTCTCATAGAAATTATCCAAATAATAGAGCAGGCCAAAAGTTCCATTGTGGAGTGCTGGAGCTTGCAAAACCGAAAAGCCGCCATCAAAATTCCAACTCTCACACAGCGTTATTTCACGGAGTTCCTGTGAATTACTGCCGGTTTCAACCGGCTGATTTTTTGTTTGAGAGCATCCAACTAGGGAAAAGGCGAGAAGAATCCCTGCGATCCCAGTTGCGAATACTCGTTTCCATGCTGAATTCATTGTCATTTCTCCTAACGATTATAAGGTGTTTTGGGAGGGAGTGATTCGATCAACTCCCTCGAATATGGGTGGTTAAAGTCGTCATATCCATGAGCGTCAGTAATGGATTCGACGATTTTTCCCTCTTTCATGACAAAAATATGATCGGCCATGTAAAGTGCCACATCAATATCATGTGTGATGAACAGAAAGGTGCTTTGATACTCCTGTCTCAAATTCAGAAGAAGGTCCAGAACCTTTTTCTGGACGGTAACATCCAGTCCGCTGACGGACTCATCGAAAATCACCAGCCGCGGAGCAAGCGCCATAGCTCGCGCAATGCAAACCCTGCTTTGCTGGCCACCACTAAGTTCACTTGGAAAACGCATCAATATATCGTCCTGCAGCTGTACTTTGTGCAAAATGTCATGTACTGTGTGCTGTTCTTCCTGCCGGGTAAGATGCCGTAATTTTCGCAAGGGTTCCGCAATGCTCTCATAGATGCGACGTCGAGGATCAAGCGCTCCCTGACTGTTTTGTAAAACTAATTGAACTTCTCCATGCATCAGCCGAAGTTCCTTGGGGGAGAGGGCCCAGATATTATTTCCGTCTAACAGTATCTCACCGTTTGTGGGGGGAAGTATGGCTGCCAGCATCATCGCCAGCGTGCTCTTTCCGCTGCCACTTTCTCCGACCAGTGCATAAGGTGTATTTTCCAGCAGAGAAAAGGAAACATCATTTACGGATACAAATGGTTCTTTACTTTTTGGCGATCTGCGTGACAAGTAAGTTCTTGTCAAGTGTCGAACTTCTATCACAGAATCACCCCCTTTTCAGATTGCTTGCTTGCAATAGTTCCTGCGTATAAGGCTGCGTAGGTTTATCAAAAATTTGATATACAGATCCGTGTTCTACCACTGAACCGTCATGTAGAACCACTACATCATCTGCCAGTTTTGCGAGGACGCCAAAATTGTGCGTGACAACAATCATCGAAATTCCCGCATTACGAATAGCAGTAAACTCTTCCAAAATAACTGCTTGTGTATGTACATCCAACGCAGTCGTAGCCTCATCCGCAATGATGAGCTCCGGGGAAAGTAGCAAAGCCAGTGCAATCATGATCCGCTGTAACATCCCACCGCTCAGTTCGTGAGGATAACTGTTCAAAATGCGGGGAACATCATCCAAACCAAGTTTGGCTAATTCTTGCGTAATAGAAGCTATGGCCTGTTCCTTGGAGCTTTGCTGATGTGCGCGAAGGGTCTCCACCATTTGGCTGCCAATACGAGTAACAGGATCGAAAGCAGTCATGGGATTCTGCATAATCATAGCGATATGATTTCCACGCAACGGCCGCAGTTTTTTCGATGGTAGCTTGAATAAATCCTGACCTTTGAAAAGAGCTTCGCCACTGATGAGAAAACGACTGGGGTCCAAAAGCCCCATCAAGGCCCGGCATGTCATGCTTTTGCCGCTACCGCTTTCCCCGATGATTCCTAAAATTTGACCTGAATTGGCTTGGAAACTCACATCGTTTACTAATGAAGTACCTTTTTTCTTTAATCTTACTGATAAATGATTGACTGTAAGCAATGGTTCCATGTCATTCCTCCTCCGGAGAAAGAATATCGCGCAGGGCCTCACCAAAAAGGTTGAAGCCAGCTGCAGTCAACAGGATACAGGTGCCGGGGTAGACAATCAGCATGGGATTTGAATAAAGGTACTGCTTGGCGCTGTTCAGCATTGCACCCCATTCCGGAATATCATTTCCAAGCCCAAGGCCAAGAAATGAGTAGCCTGAAATCATCAGAATAATCGAAGCGATGCCTGTGCTAAAGTAAACGACAAGCAACGGCAGGATATTGGGCAAGATATGGGAGAATAAAATGTCTGCCCCGCTACACCCGGAAATTTTTGCAGCAGTGATATAATCCTTGTCTTTTTCTATCAGAACATAACTGCGAACTACTTTTACAAACCATACCCACATGGAAAGGATAATGGAAAGAATGAGATTGACCGCTCCTTGACCGATTACACCAATAAGAGTCAGTACGATGACCAACGGTGGAAAAGCCATAAAAATATCACAGACAATGGTCATAAGCCGATCAAATATCCCGCCAAACCAAGCGCACAACATACCAAGCGTTGTACCGATCAAAGCGAGAACTGCTAAAATCGGCAACGCCAGGCCAAGAGAGTATCTGGCCCCATACAATAAACGTGATAAAACACAGCGTCCCAACTGGTCTGTGCCGAAAGGATACTCATTGCATGGTTCTAAAAATTTTTTTGTGATGTCAACCGCCATAGGATCATGAGGCGCGAGAAAAGGAGCAAGCACGCCCATAAGCAGAATGATTGCAATTAAAAGGGTCCCTATGACAGCCTGTGGATTATGTAACAGCTTATTCCTCAAACTACCTTGCCCTCCTTTCCGCTTATCATGCGTGGATTTAACGCTCGATTGACCAGTTCTCCTACCGTATTGCAGATAACAAAAATCAGTCCGAGAACCAAAACACAGCCTGTAATAACAGGAAGGTCCCGATTAACAATGGCACTGACAAAATAATTTCCCAGCCCCGGCCAGGAAAACACACTCTCCACAATGGCACTACCGCCAATCATCATCCCAATGTTTTGGAAAAACAAGGTGACCATAGGGGGCAGAGCATTTTTTAGAACATGCTTCCAAAGAATCTGAGCGGCAGGCAGTCCTCTGGCCTGTGCGTAAATCACATAATCTTTTTTCAGATTTTCCAGGATCGTGGCCCGGAGCATCCGGACGGAAGAAGACACAACTGATGCCGCCAGTGTGATCGACGGCAGAATCAGGCTGCGCAAATTTCCGTAATCCACGACCTTGAATACCGGAATACGAATTGCAAAAGCGGTTAATAGAAGATACCCAAGCCAAAAAGCAGGAATGGAAATCCCAAGAATCGTAATTATCCGAATCAAATGGTCGCAAAACCGATCCTTTCTGACTGCTGACACAATTCCAAGCGGAATGGTAATCAGGACAATCCATAACAGTGCCATTCCCACCAGAAAAAGCGTAGCAGTCAATTTTCCTGCCATCTCCTGTATTACAGGCTGATTGCTCTGATAAGAAGTTCCCAGGTCTCCGTGCAGGCAGTTGCCAGCCCATCGGGCATATTGTGTCAGGATTGGTTGATCCAGCCCTTTTTCTGTACGAATGTCTTGGATCTGCTCTTGTGTTGGGTTGCTGTAAATACGTCGGGCAATCGCTTCTGCTGGATCGACCGAGGATAGATTTGCCAAAATGAAGGACAGCAGGCTCACACCGATGAGCACGATCAGAACTCTTATCAGCTTTTTTATGAAATGCAAAATCCTCCTCTCTCCCTTCTTGTAAAAATAAAAATGTGGAGCGATTAGCTGAAACTAACCACTCCACATTTTATAAACAATCCGCGTTCTAATCAATAGTGAAGAGAGATTAAAAAATACAATTCAGGATTCGCTGGAAATGCCCTTAAATCCAGTGCTTTCCCATGGTACAAATAGAAATATTAAAAATATCGTGATAAAGAAAAATGGTATCGTGACACTATCTTCATTTTATCTTGTGAATGTTGCGGTATTCTTGTGGCCCCATGCCAAAGGTATCTCTGAACAATTTGGAAAAGTGACCTGCATTTCGATAGCCCACTTTGAGAGCCACGGTACGGATACTATCATCCGAATCCTGAAGAAGCAGCAAAGCGTAGTTCATTCGCATGACCTTGAGATATTCATAGGCTGTCGTTCCATACACTTGTCGAAAAGCCATCTGGAAACGGGAAGGACTCATATTTGCGGTTTGAGCCAATTCGGAGATCGAAGGGTAAGCCGCCAAATCCCGCTTCATCAGCGTAACAGCCTTTCCGAGAGATCGCTTATCCTTTTTATCCAATTTAACCGGCAGGTGTCGCCGGTTTTGCTCTTGCTCCAAATTATGTGTAACCAACGACAGGAGCTCCATGACCTTTCCTTCCATGTAGAGTGTGCGGGCGCTCCCCTCCGCAGGGCAATCCTTGATCTGCTGAAAGACGAAGTTCAATTCAGGTGAGTTGGGGTTTTGCAACAGATAATCCAGTGCATTTTTGGAAGTTTCATAGGTGTCTCCATAACGCCGCTGTAAAAACTGATCAAAATAGGAGCGGGTAACGATCACCTTGGTAAATCGGGTTGGCTTGCCAGCTTCGCAAAACGCATAAGCAGTCTTGTGAGAGTTTGCATAGCAGCAGATTCCTCGATCCACTTGTTTGATTTTGCGTCCACCCACTTTGAAAGAGCTGGAATCTGTCTCGAACTGGCTGATTTCAAAATACTCCTGCTTAATTTCTGAAACCTTTTCAAAATTTTCCTGTGGCGTGAAATCCGCCAGGACAATGAGAAACTGCTGGTGAAAATTGAGAATGCGAACACTGCCAGAACCATAATCGGACAACATCCGATAAGTGTCACAACATTCATCTGACTGCTCTGCCACACGCACAAAATGCAAGTGTTTTGGCAGATCCATATAATAGTCAATTACGGTCTGTTCCATAGGTTCACCTCCATATGTTCAGCATATCACAAGATTGTATCACAATCAAGCATTTTTATATCATGATATTTCTAAAATGCTTGACAAAAAGTTGATATAACCCTTGTGTTTACAGTGTTTTTTTGACGGATTGAAAATCAAATTTGAAATGAACAGAATAATTGATTTTTGCTTTTCCAGGTTGTAATCTATAGCCATGTGGTTAGCTGCTTCTAACGAATAAATCTAACAAGGAGGAGGCTCAATATGCAACGCAAAAATACCTTGAGCGTTCTAACATTGATGAAAGAAGAGCGCGGTAGACTGTCAGCCGGTATTTTTTTGGCGATACTCTGCTCGGCGCTTTCCTTTGTACCGTATTTTGTAATCTATCAGATGATTTTGTCTCTGATCCGGCAAACGCTTTCTTTCTCCAACGCCCTATTTTGGGCTATGGTTGCCGTGGTGGCTGCTGTTTTACAAAATGTATTGCTCTCATGTGCCACTATTTGCACACACACGGCAGCATTCAATACCATGCACCGCCTGAAACTCCGTGTGCTGGAACATCTCTCCCGGCTGAATCTCGGCTTTTTCCATGACCATGCACCTGGCCGACTGAAAGGAGCATTGTTCGATGATATTGGACGGTTAGAAGACTTTATTGCTCACAATACTATTGAGCTTGCACAGGCGATTGTGGTTCCAGTGCTGCTATTCTTGCTTCTTCTGTTTCTCCAACCGGTCATGGCTCTGTGTATGTTGATTCCTGCAGTTTTAGGAATCGCCCTTCCTATGGCAATGATGCGGAGATACCCAGATTTGACAAATGAATATGCGAAAACCATGTCGGAGCTGTCTGGCTCTGTCAATGAGTTTGTAAGCTGTATGCCCATTATCAAAATGTATGGACTTACAGCAGAGAAATTCAAAAAATACAGTTCGGCAGCTTTAGCTTATACCGGATGTCTGAAAAAGATGGCTGGTTGCTCCTGCCGACCGATTGCCATTACGATTGTTATTTTGGATTCTGGTATTTTGTTTACCCTTCCTATCGGGGGCCTTCTTTATTTGAACGGGGGACTTACCGCGGAAGTCTTTTTGCTGTTTATCCTGTTGACGATGTGCTTTTACAGCGCCTTTTTCAGTCTTCTGAATATCATGATGGGGCACATGGAGCTGGAAAGCGGGCTTGCCAGCATTAAAGAAATCTTAAATACCCAGCCCATTTGTGGCGGTGATAAGAAACTTCCGAAAACCGGGAGTTATGAAGTTCGTTTCGATGATGTGTGCTTTGGATATGACCGGGACAGACAGGCTCTCTCCCATGTGTCACTGACGCTGAACCCCGGAACACTGACCGCCTTTGTCGGTCCATCCGGTGCCGGGAAAACAACTGCGGCCCAGTTGATTGGACGGTATTGGGATACAGACAGTGGCACGATTTCTATTGGCGGAGTTCCCCTGCAAGATATAGATTCCGAATCGCTGATGGATTTGACAGCGTTTGTGTTTCAAGATGTTTTCTTGATGGAGGATACCCTGTTTGAGAATATCCGTATGGGAAGCAATGCAACGGAGGAGCAGGTCATAGCCGCTGCCAAGGCCGCGCAGATCGATGATTTTATCTGCACACTTCCGCAAGGATACCAGACGAGAATTGGGGATAAGGGAGTGAAGTTGTCCGGAGGCCAGCAGCAGCGGATCGCCATTGCCCGTGCTATCCTGAAGGATGCTCCCATCGTGATTTTTGATGAAGCGACTTCCTATTCTGATATTGAAAACGAACATAAAATCCAGCTCGCCCTTCAAAGCCTTTTGAAAGGAAAGACAACCATCATGATTGCCCACCGTCTGCATACCATACGAAACGCAGATAACATTGTGGTATTCGATGCTGGTCAAATTGTAGAACAGGGACGGCATGAGGACTTGGTGGCTGCCGGGGGGATATACAGTCATATGTGGAAGGCTTATTTGGGAAAGGAGGCGGTCTGATGCTACATACAATTCAAAAGTTGATTGGAAAGAGCAAAAAGGAATTATATTTTCCCATCTTTCTTATGTGCATTGATTCCATGGGCAGCATGGCACTTTATTTTGTCCTGTATCTAACGGTGCTGGATCTCTTTTTCGGCACACTTACCATGAACAAAATTGGCATTTACACACTGGCCTGCTTGTTGGGGGTGATTTATCGGATCATCGTTTACCGGAAAAGCTATCTCCTTTGTTTTGAAAGAGCCTTCAATGTAACAGGACAGTTCCGAATTAAGCTGGCTGATCATTTCCGTAAATTGAGTCTTGGCTATTTCAACCAGAACAGTACGGGATACCTGATCAATACCATGACGAACGACATGGGGAGCTTCGAGGGCGTTTTGTCTCATGCACTGTCTTTCCTGATGAAAACCGTAACTCTTTGCGGTCTTATACTGGTTGGCACCTTTTTCATCAACTGGAAACTTGCACTGGCGGAATGCGTGGTTCTCCTTTTTGCTGTTCCGTTACTGCGTTGGGGAAACCGTTTGGTAGAGCAACTCGGAACAAAAAAGAGGACAATGACGGCCCGCATGGTCTCTACCGTAATGGAGTACATCAAAGGAATTAAAATATTCAAGGCCCACAACATGACTTCCACCCACTTTGAGCGCCTGCTGGAGAGCTTGGAAAAAGTACGGAAAATCAGCGTACAAATTGAGTGTCAGATGGCTCCGCCTACGGCGATTTACTCGATCCTTGTCAATTTTCTGATGCCATTGGTCCTGTTGGGGGGCAGCTATTTATTGCTGGGCGGGCAGATTCCAAATGAATCCTTTATTGCGTTTCTTATTATGAGCATGGCAATCTCCGGCCTGCTAATCTCTTTTGAGCATTACTACATTATGCTCAAGGACTTGAAACTGGCTGCAGATAATCTGGAAAAAGCAATGTCCCATGCCCCGCTGCCCTATCAGGATGATAGCTTTACTCTGGAACAGTATGATGTTGCATTTCAAAAGGTTTGCTTCTCCTATGACAACGGAGAAGAAGTGCTACATCACATTAGCTTTACAGCTCCAGAAGGAAGTGTGACTGCGTTGATAGGCCCATCCGGCTCTGGGAAATCGACGGTTGCAAATCTGATCGCGCGTTTTTGGGATGTGAGTTCAGGTGTGATTACCATTGGTGGCCGGGATATTCGAGAGTTGGAGCCAGATCGTCTGTTGCAATCAATCAGCGCTGTGTTCCAAGAAAATACACTGCTCTCCGACACGATTCTAAATAATATTCGTGTTGGAAAACCGGATGCGACCATGGAGGAAGTCATCGTTGCGGCAAAAGCGGCGTGCTGTCACGATTTCATCTTAAAACTGCCGGACGGATATAACACAGTTTTGGCAGAAGGTGGAGCTTCCCTGTCTGGAGGGGAGAAACAGCGGATAGCTATCGCAAGAGCTATTTTGAAAAACGCTCCTATTCTGTTATTGGACGAATCCACAGCATCACTGGACGCAGATAACGAAGAGCGGATTAACCGGGCGTTAGACCACTTAATGAAGGGAAAGACAGTTTTTGTCATAGCGCACCGGCTTAACACTATTCAGAATGCCGATCAAATCATCCTATTAAACAATGGGAACATTGAAGAAATTGGAACACATTTAGAACTGCTCAAAAAGAGAGGACACTATTATTCCATGATCCAGGAACAGGAAAAGGCAAAAGCCTGGATTGCGAAAGGAGAGTAAGAAGATGAAAACGGATCGTATCAAACTCATGAGTGAAGCACCCGTATCAAAAGCGTTGTTTCAGTTGGGAATCCCAATGGTCATCAGTATGCTGGTGACTGCGCTCTACAACGTGGTAGATACATATTTTGTTTCCGGCCTTGGAAAACAGGCAGTGGCCGCTGTATCAGTTGCCTTTCCCATTTCCTTGATTTTTTCCGGCATTGGGCTGACATTCGGTGCCGGTGCGGGTTCCTATATCTCCCGGCTCCTCGGAAAAAAGGACAAAGAGATGGCGGAGCGGGTGGCTTCTACCGCCATGTTCAGTAGCATTGTTACTGGTCTGCTTGTGGCCGTGATACTATTAGTGGCATTAAATCCAGTCCTGGAATTTATGGGAGCAATCCCTTCCATCTTTGATTTGGCAAAGGACTATGCTGTGCTCTTTATCATCAGCACTGTTTTTAGCACAGCAAATGTAACCGCAGGGAATCTGGCTGTTGCTCAGGGAGCGTCCAATATTTCGCTGACTGCAATGATCGGTGGCGCGGTACTCAATGTAATTCTGGACCCGATTTGTATTACTTCTTTGAACATGGGGGTTCGTGGTGCTGCGGTCGCCACGTTGATTTCACAGATTGTTACCAGTGCCATCTATGTTTGGTTTTTCGTGGGTGGAAAGAGCTATCTGAAGATTGCCTTTTCCAAATTTAAGCCTTCTGTCGGAATTTATGGTGAGATTTTGAAGGTGGGCGTTTCCATGCTGTTGCTTCAGCTGCTTTCCAGTCTTTCCATGAGCCGTATATCCGCCGCTGCCGGAGTTTATGGCGAGGACGCGATTGCGGCCATGGGCATTGTGCTGAGGATTGTGACATTGGGGGTAAATGTAGTATTCGGGTATATGAAAGGTTTTCAACCCATGGCTGGGTTCAATTACGGAGCAAAAAACTATTCTCGCTTAAACGAAGCTATCCGGAGCTGTATGAAGTGGACTACCATTTTTTGTGTCGCATGGACGATATTGATTTTCCTACTGGCTACGCCTATTCTCTCCCTGTTTGGCGATGATCCGCAAGTCCTGGAGATTGCCGTTCCGGCTCTAAAAGCAAACACAATTTTGTTTTTTACCTTTGGTTTTCAGTTTACCTATTCTACGCTCTATCTCTCCATGGGAAAAGCATTGGGGGGTGGTTTCCTAAACATTTGTCGGCAAGGGATTATGTTTATGCCGGTCATTCTAATTCTGCCTGGAATCTTGGGACTAAATGGAGTGATATGGGCACAGGCGGTTGCAGACATCTTAACCACTCTTGTAACGGTTGTATTTGCGGTTCATATTCACAAAGAGCTACAAAGATCCATTAAGATAATGAATCAAAGCGCAGATTGATTATCAATATAGAAAAAGAGGGAATTTCAAAAATGAAACTTCATGCGTCCGGGGAGGACTATCTGGAAAGCGTCCTTGTTCTCCAAAAGAAACTCGGTATGGTGCGCTCTGTAGATGTTGCCCGGCACATGGGTGTGTCAAAGCCAAGTGTATGCGTGGCAGTCAATACTCTGAAAGATGGCGGCTTTCTCACAATGGACGAAAATCATTTTCTCCATTTGACCGATATTGGCAGAGAGGTTGCTGAACAGATTTATGAAAAGCACTGCTTTTTTACTGAGCAGCTTATCGCCGCAGGAGTTGACCCGAAAGTGGCGGAAGAAGATGCCTGCCGGATTGAACATATTATCAGCGATGAGAGCTTTTCACGGCTGAAAGAGGCAGCTGCACAAGAGCAAGAATAAACCGAATAAGCCAAGCTATCCTGCCCCGCCTGACGGGGAAAGAAAAAAACCGTTGCAGGGCAGGTAGCTTCGTGCGCCCATAATGGATTTTCAGGATACTGCGGCGGTTTTGAGTACATCAAGGCCGCCGTTTCTTATACCCTCGACAAAGGAGTGACGCCTATACGCTGACACGGCGGCTTTAGGAGGGAGCCGCCATGAAGTACACTGACCGCCGACAAATTCAGACGATATTTGCACTACCGTCAAAAAAAGCCCCGCCATCGAACCGGCCCCGTCTGGCAGCCAGTGCAAAAATTGTCACAATGTAACTGAATACCGTATTTTTTGCGCTCGAATGGCTTTCTGCTGTCCGGGCGTTTTTTCATACCTGTGGGGCCGGAACATCGGGTCAGCATGGCCCGAACTCTGTCCCCGGTGTCGTTCCCCGCCGCCCCGTTCAGATTTTTCCGCAAAAAATCTGAACGGAGGAAAGGCAGATGGAAGTTACCATCAATTATAACGGACAAGCTGTGGCCGTG
>OHAD01001034.1_pt1 | contig 28846 bp, 27 predicted proteins | sample 1577011 | NCBI WGS metagenome assembly OHAD01 (sample SAMEA3541510, study PRJEB24748) | human gut metagenome | biome: human gut; feature: human-associated habitat; material: faeces | place: China | collected 2012 | reverse complement strand
AGCATACCACAAGATTCAAGGCCCATCATTTTTCTAGGTGGTAGGTTAGTGATAGCAACTAGAGTTTTACCTACTAATTCCTCTGGCGAATAGTGCATCTTGATACCTGATAGGATTACCCTCTCCTGGCCAGAACCATCATTTAGGGTAAACTTTAATAGCTTGTTAGACTTAGGTACTTCTTCACACTTCAATACCTTCACTACTCTGAAGTCTGACTTAGAGAAAGTTTCAAAGTCTATATCTTCAAATAAAGGTTCTACCTTTACCTTAGATAGATCTATCTTCACTTCCTTCTTTTCAGTTTCTCCGTCAGCTTCTGACGAACCATCTCTTAGAGGCTTCATTGTTGGGACCCTTTTTGTGGTTCTTTCATACTCGACCAAGCTGGTGTTAATACTATTAAATTCTCCATATTCCAATTATCCCCCATACTTCATATTTTTGCTCTACTTTGAGTCACTTTGCGGGCAAATGATGTAAAATATGATGTAAATGATGTAGGGCGATAGTAGTATATGCAAGAGCATATTCATATACAAGAAATTATAACTTCTCTTATTTACAATGTCAATCCAGTTACTTCCCCCACACGAAGTCCAGTTCCTATCATTACTGCAAAGACCGGATACCAGTGTTCATATACAGGGGGGGTTCAGGAAATTCAGAAATAGCTCCTGCTCCGGTTTCGTCAACGCTCTACGCTTTTCCGACTGAAAACAATGTGCTTTTTTCAATTCTCTCAACACATTATCTGACGGGTTATTTCTGATAAAGTCATCATCGACAGCAATCTGTAAAACCTGATGAAGAACCGTATGTATATTATCAATCGTTGAAGGCTTCAAATTTCTTTCATCAACAAGATAATTGTAGTATTTCTTAATATCCTATTTCTTCAGCGTTGATATTCTTTTACTTCCAATCACTGGTCGCACAAAAGTATTGTACATATATTTGTAATTTTCAAAGGTATTGTTCTTCAGCCCTCTTTTCATATTTGCCCAAAGGTCAAATAATTCATCAATGGTTGTGTATCGTGCTTCGGTCTTAATACCATCACATTTATCTTTCTGAATACGCTTCTCTTTTTCTCTCAGGTCATCTAAAGTTCTTGCGTAAACAAATCTTCTTTTCATTTGGCTGTCCTGCCAGCTAAATTGATAAGTACCATCTTTTCTCTGAACCTCTCCGGTTTTCAGAACAACTCTTGATTTATCTTTTCTTTTTGTTGCCATTGTTTCCTCCTAAATTCTAAACTGCTTATCTATATATTTGTCCAGTTTTCTTCTTTTAATCAGTCGCTTACTTCCATTCCAAAGAACAAAAGGGCAAAACTCCGAGTCGGACATTTCTCTTAATTTTCTTGAGCCAATACCACAATAAGCTGCGGCTTCTTCTACTGTAAGATTGGACTTCTTCCAGATAGGAATAATGATTTTATTTTCTGTCATTGCTTCCCCTCTTTTCTTTCTTTGATGAATATCTGTCGGTGACAACATAATCCCAACCATCCCCATCGCACTTATCACATCTGTCTTTTCGCTTTGCAAATGGGTCAAGTCGCCTTACAATATAGTCCGGATTGTGGATGTAATCATTCAGGCACTTCGGGCATAGACAGCGAATATTTTCTTTCCCCTCCGGCTTGTAAACCCAAAGTCCAAAAGTCTTTTTCAAAGTTGCGTTTATCTGCCTGAAAAGTTTATCGTCATCTACCGTACCTATGTATTCACGCAAATCCTCTCTATTGACTGTCCGTATCTGCTCCAGAAGAACCATTGACGGTTTCTTCAGTCCAAACGCCTCGCCAAGAATAATGTGCGATGGCAAATATCTTTTCTTGATTACACTTGTAACCGCTGCAACAATAATCGTTGGAGCATTCTGGTTATAATTGTCTGCCTGAACGACAAGCACCGGACGCTCTCCGCTTTGTACTGAACCACTGTTATCTCCAAAGTCATAGTAGAAAAATCTCCACGACGAATCATTTTTTCTTTCATATACATAACCTCACAAGAATCAATTTTTTAAAGTGTCATTCGTATCCGGAATGAAATAACCCCTTCACTCATTTGGACAAAGGGGTCTGAAATGCACACCCAAAATCAGAGATTTTCATAAAATTTGATAAAGTTTTTCTTTGCCGCTGCAATAGACTTATCTACGGAGCTGTAATATACGCCCTCCTGCTTTGCAATCGCTCTGGAACTCAGACCGCAGCATACATTCTTCATAAGGCGTTCCCTTTGAAGTGGCTGCAACATTGAAAGTGCTATTCTTGCTTTCCTGATTTCACACTGACGCAATTCTTCTCTTTCCAGTTCAAGCCTTTCTTCCTCTGCTCTTTCAAACGGGTCGTCAAACATAATGGCAAGTTCTTTATGGAACTGTGAGGACATTTCATCGTCATATCCATAGCAGTCAAGTGTGCGACTGCTTCTCTTTGCATACTTGTCCTCATTTCGGTTTGCATCGTCAATTACCTCTCCCTGTGCAATGGAAAGATGTACAAACGGAGAATATCTTTCTATAACAAGGGGATACTTCTCCCAAAGCTCTTTTACAGACAATTCCGTAATAATCGCCCATTTCTCATCTCCGGTATAACCGTTATATTCGTATTTAAGGTTTATCAGTTTACAATCCTTTGCAAATAATTCTTCTTGTTCTGTTAATGTAAGTTTGTTTGTCATTTCCGTAATCTCCGAATTTTGAAAAATTGATAAGTTTCAAAATTCGGAGATTACGGGTACTCAGCTATCTGGCACTGCCAAGCGTTATAAAACATAAAAGTCCTTTCCCAAGCAAGGGAAAAGACCTAATACTGCACGAAGCATAATCGAATAAAACAGCAACAAAAAAGCACCGTCGAATCTGGACAGCAAAGAATATTTCTATTCTTCACTTATCCGGCTTCGTACGGTGCTTGGTAGTTTAGCAAATAAATTGCTTGTCTCCGCTTACTCGATTAGAAATCGTTACGATATTTACTTGTAATCTTCATCGCCTGCAATTCCTGCCATATCCGTTCCTGCGGATTCTGCGGAAGTAAGCGAGATTTAAGATATGGACATTCTTGCATTTCTGACACTTCACACTCAAATGTCCGATTGCGTCTGAAAAAACTCTCTGTATCCTGAACCCACAAGTCGGGCAGAGAATATCACGCTCTTTCAGGCTTTCTGCTTCCACTCTTGACAGAAGCAATCTCTTTTGTATTTCAGGTGCTACCTGAGTCTATAACCTCATTGTGATACACCTCCCAGATTTAACTCATCGGAAATGTACTTAAGGATATTGTGATACTCAAATAGCCCCATATCTCTCAATCTGATAACCAAGGCTGTATAAGATACTCCGATATAAGCTGCCATTCTGCGGATAACTGCTTTATCCTTTGAAGTAATGGTATTATCGCCATAAACTCTTATCGGATTTGACTGATTATATTTCGCCAAGGCATTTTCAATAATTCTTCTCGGCATAAGAAGCGAAGCTCCCATTGTATCTGCCTGCCACTCGGCATTGCATACATCTTACTCAAGATATGATGTGACGCTTCGTGTGCCATTGTAAATCTGCGACGTCCCTGCTTCTTTTCAGCAAGAAGAATTTTATCAAGTACGATGGTCTCTTTCGGGAGAACAAAGGGAATAATTTTTCCGTCCTGATGTACCAGCAGTGGTGTTGCTCCATCTGCCAGAAAGCCAATCCTGCCTGCATCATCTTCTGCGAAAGAAGCGTATTCAATTCGTAACATAAGAAATTCTGTAATGAAATGTTCTATGTCGATGGATTGAATCACTCGATTGCTAAACTTATTAGCATAAGCTGTTATCAAGCCTTCGCTGATTTCTTCCAACTCGGCTCTTGACATATAAATACTCAAGTTGTGTCCACCTCCGACTCCACCTTGTCCGGCGGTGCAACTCCTCCGGCAAAGTTCTGTTGTATTTCCGCACTATCCAAATTGATTAGATAGCGAATTCCTTCAAGTGTTCTCATTCGTCTGTCCTCTGCTATAGTTCTTTGATGATGTGACAAGCCACACCCTGAATACAGCACTCATCTACAATGATGTCTTTCATCTTCTTATTTTCCGGATGGAGAATGATTTTCTTATTCTCATCATCTCGGAAGTAACGTTTCAATGTATTCTGATTATCCACAAGGGCAACTACTATATCGCCCTCATTGGCTTCTACCTGCTTTTTGACAACCACAAGGTCGCCGTCATCAATGCCTGCTTCAATCATAGACTGACCGCTTACTCTTAATATGAAGAAATCTCCTTTGCCGAAAATGGCAGTAGGAAGTGATACATATTCTTCAATATTTTCTTCCTCATACTGAGGACTGCCACAAGGAATAGAACCTAAAATCGGTGTCTGTGTCTGTTCGCCACTGTACTTACTGGTCACATTGGTGCGAATCTCCTGCCCGTCGTACTCAATCATATTCTTCTGAGCCATCTCTACCAAGTATTTGTATGCTGTACCTCTGGCAATGCCAACCGCTTCAGCAATCTTTGTAGTCGATGGGGATTGTCTGTTTTGCAGGTAATAATCCTCAATATACTTTTTTATCTCACTCATAAGTTCAGGACTCTTGCTTCTCATACCTGCACCTCGCTTTCTTTGATATCGGAAGCACTTTGCTTTCGATAGTTTTATTATACCTGATACGAAAGATTTTTCAAGTAGGTTTTTCGCAAAAGAAAAGAGGTGTCGCAAATTGCTAACACCTCAGTATCTTTCAATATTTTCATTGAAAAATTCCGCCCATAAAGGCTTTTTTGTTCAATGACCTTAGATTTTGCAATTTGTGCAGACCGTCTGCACAAATTCTATTCTGTTTCCTTTTCTTCGTTATCCTGCTGCTGAAGATAAAACATTGCCTTTTGGGTTTCAATCTCCGCTTTCAGTTCTTCTTTTGTCGGTAAGTATAATTTGTACTTGGAAGCAAATAATTGTTCATTGCCGTGCATAACAGAATAACGGGCAATATCATCATCTGTATCGGAACAAAGGACAATACCGATTGTTGGGTTATCGCCCTCGCTGCGTTTCAATTCATCATACATACGGATATACATATCCATCTGTCCTACATCTTGATGTGTTATCTTCTCTGTTTTCAGGTCGATGAGGACAAAGCATTTCAGTATGTAATTGTAAAACACAAGGTCTATATAATAGTCCTGCTTCTCCGTATGAATATGCTGTTGCCTTGCCACAAAAGCATATCCCTTTCCAAGCTCCATCAAGAATTTTTGCAAATTGGAAAGAATACTTTTCTCAAGGTCACTCTCTGTAAAATCTGTATTCTGCGAAAATCCTAAGAACTCCGCAACTACCGGATTTTTGATGAACTCCAACTTATCATTCTGATACGGTGCAGTCAGTTCCTTCATTTCACTTTCTACAAGCTCTTTTTTCTGAGTCCCCAGCATACGATAATAATACTGAGAAGAAATGTTCCTCTGCAAAGTACGAACACTCCAAGTCTGTTCTGCGGCTTCTTTCTCATACCAGTCACGGGCTTCAGGGGCTTTGACCTGTAATAATGTTCTATAATGCGACCACGAAAGCAGAACGCCGGATTGTCTACACGCCGTGTCGACAATTTCAGGAAAGGTTTTATAAAACTTCAGACAATGATATAAATTACTTCTATCATATCCTTTTCCATATCGCTGAGTCAGTTCTTTAGAAATTTTCTTTATTACCTCTAGCCCATACTCCGAGCGTTCATCTCCACCTAATTCTTCTTCTGCTATTCTGTAACCAATCAACCAATTTCTCTGCACGAGCAATGTATTGACAGCCTGATATGCAGCTTTTTGTGAGGACTCGATAATCCCACACATATCCTTTAAGATGTCATCGGTTTTAACAAAATTATCCATAAAACTATTTTGACCTATTTTTTCTAATTTATTCTCCATAGCTACCGCTCCTTTGGATTTTATTTTCAAATTATTCGCTTTCTTGCATACCCTCATCGGCTTGTGAAATCATCTGTCTGTACTGTTCCTTCACACTTTCCGGTGCAAGTATCTGTACCTTGCCATTAAAGCCAAACACCCAACCGAAAAAGGTAGGACTGGCTGATACTTCGGTCTGTACTCTGAAGGAAGTCATATCATACGCAAGGGTTGTCACATCTTCTCCGAAACGGTCAACCATTGTTTTCATCAGGCTGTTATTACACCGTAAATCTTCAAGAACTTTCTCGCCTGAGAACATAAAGAATACTTCCTTTGTGTAATTCTCAATATCAAAATCATCAGGCATAGAAATAATATCTTTATCCAATATCTCCGGCTTGGAAGCAATACGGTCTACCCTGAAATTGATAACCTTACTTTTCTTCTCAGAATATCCGAGAACATAATAATAGTCCCCACACCAGAGAAGTTTATACGGACTGAGCTTATATACTTCGCCCTTATTCTTCAGAACCTTCTTCTTTAATCCGGTATAATCGTAATACTGGAAAGAAATCTGTTTACCTGCATTGATGGCGTCATTTATAGCGTCAATGATGTAATATATCTGCTCATTATCTGGCTTAATGCGATTGACCACATAGTTATTACGCTTGAGCTTTGCCACCTGCCCCGGACTGGTCATCGTATGTATCTTCTCAATCAGAGTTTCGCTTTTCTTTTTTGTAATAAACTTCGATGACTCTACTGCATCAATCAGTAGTTTCAATTCCGGCAATTCAAACTTACGGCTGGCTACAAAGTATTTGCTCTGAGTAGAATGGATAGTAACAATGTCCATTCCAAACTCCTGAAGTGCTGCAATATCTTTTGTGACCGTCGTTCTATGTGCAGATATTCCGTATTCATCATTCAATATATTGATTAACTGTGTTGTGGAAAGAGGATTTTCTTCATCGGTTCTTTCCAGTAAAATCTTTTGTAGGTATAAAATCCTTGGCTTTGTTTCCATAGCCTTCCCTTTCTAATTGTGCAGACCGTCTGCACAATTTAAAATCTATCATCGCATTATCCTTTTATTCCACGCCCAATGCCTTATATACCGCATCTTCCGCACTGGAATAGAAAATCAGATTAAAGCAACCGATTAAATCCGATGGAACTGCTCCAATGTCTGCTGCTGATACGATAGGGAGCAAAACTTTCTTTGCCCCACTGTCCAAACATACCTGCAAGCTGTTTGCAAGTTCATCAACTTTGATAAGTGTTCCTGCAATACTGATTTCTCCAAGAACCGCAAGACTGCTTGCAACAGGTTTTCCAAGTGCTACTGACGACAATGCAATTAAGGTCGGCAATGCCAATTTATCTGTCATACCAATGCCCTGCAAATCTTGGTAATTGATGATATAATCCTTTGTCGTTGTACTGATAGAGCCACTGATACGGTTAGAATTGGCTTTCAGGAAATTAAATGCTGTGTTCGTTGCTTCTTTGCATTTTCCATCAGAGCCTAAACCGGAACGCTCGAACTTTCCATTACCCGGCATCATCTGAGATTCCAAACGGAATACACCAAGCATACCCGTTTTACCCTGAGCCACGGTATAGACTTGTCCCGGATTGCACATTCCTTCCGGAATCAGCTTTCCACCGCCTTGCTCTGGTACAGACACATAGAATTCCTCAAATGTTTCATTATCAATGTATGAGAAATTAACATCATAGAACTCCATACCACCAAGTTTCTTTAACTGCTCTTTTACTCTGCGACGCATCTCAAGAGAAATCTTCAAAACTTCTTCCAGTTCTTCTTTTGTATATTCTCCATCAGGATAAAGCAGCTTAATAAATCCACCGACCATTTTTCTGACTGCAATCGTATCACGCTGATTTAAGTTCTTTCCAAGACGGAAATATTTATCAAGTGCATCTCCATACTGTTCTTTACGAAGCTCTCTGATAAACTCTGCAAGATAATCACTGATAAATCCATAATCATTTGTAAAGTGCTGCGGTCTGAATTTTGGAATTTCCCAACCCGGAATATAGCAGTGTATACGGTCAAGGAACGCTGTATCTGTTCCCATTTCCGGCGGGAAAGGAGCAAACAGACTTGATGTTTTCAACAGCACATCAACACTCTGATTGATATTACCCACAAATACCATAGATGCAGAAGCAGATTTTTCTTCTTTTCCACGGGCAAAAGAACCAGAAGCCATATAATCTTTCATTATCTGGATACCGTCTTTATCTTTGAAATTGATACCTGCAACCTCATCAAAAGCAACACAATCCCACAAGCCGACAAGACCAACTGTCTTTCTTGCCATATTGTAGAACAGATTTGCTACTGTTGTCTGACCACCAGAAACAAGAATACTGTTCGGTGAAATTTCTTTGTACAAATGAGATTTACCTGTACTTCTCGGTCCGAGTTCACACAAATTAAAATTATTTTCTACAAGCGGTAACATACGGGCAAGAAGCAGCCACTTTTCTCTTTCGGTAAGTGTGTCCGGTTCCATGCCGATAGAACGGAGCATTACGCTTATCCATTCATCTTTTGTAAACGCCTTTCTCCCTTGTTTCAGCTCATTGATGTCAACGTGTGGCATCTGAATAGGTGTCAATTTACGGATATGGATAGGAGAAGCATTCTTGTCTTCCTCTATGTATTCATATTCAAGTTGAACAATACACCATATACCACCACAAAGCAGACGGTCAAATTTACTCGGATAATCTTCGCTAATCGGAATTGCTTTAATTCCAAGGTTAGAAAACTCTGCTTCATAAGTATCCTTTTTAATATTCAGATTGACCGTAATCTTATCAATAACGGTATGACTTCCCCTCTGACGGAGCAGTGAAAGGATTTTCTGTGCTTCGTCTGGTCGTACATAATTGTCTGCCAGTATTCTTTTTACATTCGCCACCCCTTCTTCGATGATAGATGGGTCATCAGAACTGCAATACTGTCCAAGTAAAAATTCAAGCACATAAACCGGAACATTCGCACCCTCTTTGATGGATTTCGTCAAATCCTTACGGACAATCTTTCCATCAAAATAAGTACGGAGCTTTCTGTTTATATCACTCATCTCAGAAGAATTGGTGGTTTCTTCAAAGCTAAATGATGTGCTATTCTCAGTTACAATATTTTCCTCTGTTTCTACTTCTTCTATGCTTCCTTCATCATCTGCAAAATCAGCATAGCCCTGAGCTATATCTTTTTCAATGTTATCCATAATAATCTAATCCTCCTCATCGCACTTATCGGCAAGCTGCTCGATGATATGCACCATATATTCTTTCGCTATGCTGTCTTTTCCTAAGAAGTTATACTTTTCATCAAGATAATTTTCAATCTGAATCAGGATAGAAAAAATATTATTGAAGTAAATCCTAATGATTTTACTCTGTTCTTTCGTCACTCTGCCCTGTCTTTCAATAACAAGAGCAAACGCATATAACGCAAGGTAGGTACTGCCCGAAGCTATCTCATTCGGAATATATCTGCGTGACGCCTTTTTTACAACCTTTGATACAATATTGAATGCCCGTTCGCTGTCATTGGCAATTCTTTCATAACATTCCTGATAAAACTTCTGTGTTTTAATCAGTCTTTTCTCTTTCTCTCTGCTCATATCCCGAACAGTCATTGCAATTGCAAAGGCTAAGGCATCAGAAAAGCCCCATCTTCCCATAAGGCGATACCCCCTTTTCAGATATTACCCGAAAAATCCAAAATCATCGGCAAATGCAATATCCATAATAATCTCGTGACGAAGAACTTCTATATCATTCTTATCGTCATAAGCAACCAAGTAGTATTTCTGTGATTTATCATATTTCTTGTTCTTAAAGTTAAAGCGGAGTCTAAACATACGCTTCGTCGTATCTTTATCTTTCTTATCTGCAATAACAATATTCTCATTAGAAATCTTCTCGTTATTATCAGAAATGAAATATACTCGGTAACTTGTTTCTTTCACAATATCACTTACCGGCTCTGTCTGAACAAAATCCAGTGTCGTGATAAGATTTGTAATCTTTGAAGTCAGGCTTACAAGAGCAATCTCTGCAAGACTTGTTTCCTTTTTGCCCTTATCCACTTTCACATCAATCATTGGTACAAGCATTTCCTGCGGAGAGCAGCCGCCATGAACATAGTTCTGTCCTGCTCCTGCCACCTTGAAAATATCTGAAGCAAGAGGGAATGACACGATACGTTCATCGACACTACTAAGTACCTTACCAACCGTTGTATGGCAAACTCCGTCTGCCTTGATTTCTTCGGCAGATATGGAATAACGCTGTCCAACACTGTTTGATTTTGAAGCAGCTCCGGCAATCTTATCGGTTGCCTGAATTTTATCTCTCTTATAAATAAATCCATGGTCTGCTGTCACAATAAAATGATAGGTATTTGCCTGCGATGCAATCCTCTTTATCAAAGTATAAATTTCTTCGATTGCTTCTTCGCAAGCAGTAAACACTTCATTTTCAGAAGCCGCTTTATCTCCACGGGCATCTATCTGATTATGATAAATATACACAACGTCCTGTCCGGTAAAGATAGAACGAAGGTCTGCCTGCTTCATTGTTTTCATTGAATCAAACTGAACGCACTTACTACTTACTTTATACTCTTTCAGAATAGATTCCCTTTGCTCCGTGGAACTGCACGCTTTTCCGTCAACCAGCACATCATAAGATGAACTATATTCAATCGTCTTATGAGGAAGTAGCGAAGCCATACCTAACGGTGTATAAGATGGAAGAACACCTTGCATTGCTCCGATAGAAGCATTGCACTTCTCATCTGCCTGCATTTTTTCAAACAGAGTATGTGCAACCTCATAACGGAGTGCATCAGATATAATAACTACTACTCTATCCTTTGAGTAATTGATGTGCCTTGCAAAGAAATCCCTCTGCAACGTAAGTCCTGTTTCTCCATCTGCGTCTGCAAGCTCATTGTTCCAGTTCACTGTTATCCGGTTCAGATACTCATTGGTATAAATATTCTCAACCAGTTCCCTGATTTTTTCAAACTGCGTAGTATCTTCCAATTTATCAAAGTAAAAATAAAAGTATCTATAATAACGGTCAATCTTATACGTTGACTCCATATATTCCTTAACCAAGTTTTTGATACCGCTGACTGGTTGATACTTACCTTCAGCAATCATATCAAAGGCATTCTGAAGAATAAAATACTCATTACAGAAGTTCTTTCCAAAATGTTGCTTCCTGCGTTCTACACAAAGCTCAGGAATCGTCTTTCCATTCAGCTTTGCTCCTATATCTTCATTCTCAAGTCTGCCGATAATCCAACTAATCAGAAGTTCATCAACACCTGAAAAAATATTACAATCCACAAGTGTTTCCACTTCCATCTTCTCAAGATAATTCTTACCGTTGATTGCATTATAGATAATTTCTGAAATCTCATCAAAACGTGTACCATACAGATAGCTGTTCATCAGATTATCCATAAATGCAATGATATTACCAAATTTATAAGAAATAAATGGTTTCCAAGCCTGTGGCATATCCGTATGAATACTCTTAGCCGCATAAGTAATAAACATTGTGATAACGAGTTTTTCAAGCGTCGGCTTCGGGTCGTTATATCCAAATGCCACATCTGCCTGCTGCCAGAATGCAGAAAGCAAATCATACTTCTCAAGTTCAGCCAGATATTTGTTATCCTGCAAGCCATCGTCTGTCAAAATTGAACGCAACACTTCTTCAAAAGAAGCGGTCTTATCCTTACAAAGTACACTCATCAGGGCAACTTCTATCGTACTTCTATTGTAATTCTCTATTTCCAAATCATAGAATTTCTGTGTTCTGTCTTTATTCGCAAAGAATTTAATATAATGTTGAATAACAGGCTTGTACCGTTCATCAATACCCAGATCAAGTGTAAGCAAAGAAGCACGGTCAGCAAAAAATTCTTTGGAATATCGGATTGTATCTGCAAGATGATTATCCCTTATACTCGGTTTTGCAAAAGGAGCGTACACAAGATAATTGGTTGTCGTATCCTCTCGTTCCAAGAAGTATTTGATGTAAAACTGGTTGTCCGGCTCAAGATGCAGAACCTTTGCATTTTCCAGTTCAATGCTGTCAATATCCTCCTGAAACTCCGCATTGGCATCATACCAAAACACAAGTTTACGGACATCACTTGCAAACTCACTATTTAATTTGTCTGTAATCTGTTTTAAGTTTAGTTCTGCCATAACCTACTACTCCTTACTATTGTTTGTAAGCAAATTTAATATTTCATCTTTTTTAGAAGCAGTCAGTTTTGCAAATTCTTCAAATATTTCTAACACATCTTTGACCTTCGTATATTGCCCAACTCCAACTGACATTACCGTTGCATGCTTTACTGTCTTGTAGACTGCCTTCCCTGTCCTTATTGATTCTTCACTATCAACTATCTTTGCTTCAGTATCTTTCTTATATGTATTTTGATTAGATATTTCACTCGGTGCTATGCCATGAACAAATTGTGTTCTATATCCGTTAGCTTTTATGTATATCGGATTATCTTTTAGTCCATCAAACACGACAAAAACATCATTTTTATTTGTCTTTAACCACTTTAAAACTTCATTTCTTTGTCTTAAATCTGGTTTTGCATTTATATCATAAAAAATATTTAACATTTCAATAATGCTATCCCAAACGCCAAACGCCGTCACATATAGATTTGCAGCAAAATGATTGAACCAAAATAATCTCATATGATGCTTCGGCTTAAAATTCGGCATATATTGTACAGATTTTTTCCCGTCTAATGATGGAGAAATATACCACGGTTCGTCTGGTATTCCCAAATCATAGTAATGTCTACACATAACATATGTGATACATAGTGAACCTATTTTATTATTAAATCCGAAAATACATTCCTGAAGTCTTGGATACAATAAAATGTTATCTTTATATTTTTGAAATATATCATCAGCAATTCTTATATTATTTATAACCTCATTACCAAGGTACTCCCAATCCTTATCTGTTGGAAGTTCAAATGATTTCTCAACACTAATGGTTTCTGCCATAATTCTACCTCAACTCTCAATAAATCCAGACTAGCTATACTTTCGTTATGTTACCTTTAGATGCTACAGAAATAGATTTATTTTCGGCAATGTATTATAAGTACTACCACTTTTATCTCTATTTGCATTCTTTAATGCGAAGCCAAGACACATCTCCATTCTTTTGGCATCAGGTCCATTTAAATTCGCATAATAGGTGTATGCACCTTGTATATCTTCCGTCCAAGACTTCCATAAATCAGGGCTTAGCACCATATTTTCTGAAAACAATGGTAACATCATATTCAAATAAAACTTCAATTTCTGTACTGATGCTTCTTGCATTTGTTTAAAAAATTTCTCGTAAATCTTCTTTTCGCCTTCCAGACAACTCATCAAAAGCCATGATTTTCGTTGTTCAGGAAAAATTGTAAGTGCGATTCGATGCATTACTCCCTTTTTTGTATGTTTTATTCGATACCCATTCATATCATATGAAGGTGCAACAAACGCATAATCAGCAAATTTAATCTGTTCAGGTATCTTCACAACACAAGTAAAAATGCCACTATGTGTGCCTGCAAGAATTTCCGAATCAAAATGCTTTTTTATCGGCTCAAACTCTTGTTCTTTTAATTGTAGCATTCTATATATTGCAACACTTTCTTTTGATTGAAATGCTTTTGGATTTGTTTTGTAGCATTGACGAAATATTTTCATACCCATTGTTTGCTTATAATATTCAAAAATGAATGCTTTATAAGCATACACGAATTTCATTTCTTCACTGCCATCAAAAGCAGGTGCACCTTTTTCAATTGCTGCAAAAGCAATATTATCATGTAAATCGCAAAAACAAGTTTCAGTTGTCGCATCGTTTGCACTGGTTCGACTAACTTCTACTATAGGTATCACTTCTCCGTTTTCAAGCGGAATAAGAATTGGCTTCTTTTTTGCATTTAACATATAAACATGATGTTCACTTCCTGCCAATAATGAAATGATTTTATTGTTTTGTAATGCATGTGCTTCTTTAATTTTTCCTTTACAGCTTGTTTGGTCAGGATATAAACAGCATTTTTCCATAGATGCACGCATTTTCTCCATAACCTGAACTTCAGGAGGTTTTTTTGAAGTATTAGGAGCTGCCTCAGTTGCATTTTTACAACATTCTTTATATGCTTTGTTACTTCCACAAGGACACAGTTCTGTATCTTTAATTTTCCAACCTAACAACTCCAACCACTCCTCTCGTTTGTTAAATCTTTGCTAAAATCTGCATTTTCTTTCCATCGGCGGTCTGGACTTTTTCGTAATTAACTTTTACGCCATCATCAAGGTCGATGTCAATACGAGAAAGAGCTAAGTGAGCGATTTTAGCATCATAGTCTTTGGTTTCCTTAATCTGTTTCTGGAGTTTTTCCTTACGCTTTGTGGCATTGGAAATTTCCTTGTTATCATGGCTGTTGTCTATAATTTCCTGCATACGGACAATCTCTTTTTCATACACACGCTGAATACGATGCAGATACTCAACTCGAACATTACCAATGGTGTCTGCGTTCCAACGGTGCATATAAACAAGAGCCTTAAACCCATTCTGCTTACCACTATCAAAAAGCCAATAAATCGGGCGTTTCTGATAAGTCTTAATATGGTCTTTGATGAAATCTGTCAGGAAATAATTTCTGATTACTTCACGGCTTGTCTTTCCTTTATTACCAAGGGCATTCGCAATAAAATCAAGATTTTCTTCAAGCGTATCTTCTCCGTAAACCTTTTTCAGCCAAGCACAAAACAGACCGACAATATCATCTTCAAAATATTCCTCGTCCGTAATTGGAATACAGTTATCCTCATCAGGAATAAAGGTGCCATATTTGCTGTTATCCCATTCTCCACCTGCATAAGCAAGTCCATCTTCATCAAGAGAATATCGACCAAACATACAACCAACTGCATAGGATAACAAGCTCTTAATATCTCTCTGTAAATCAGCCTGACGAACCGTAACATCTTTATCTTCTACTTCCGGTGTCAATTCGTCCTGCAATTCGTAGATGTCAATAAAAATGCGATTAAGTTCTTCTTCATTAGTTTTAAGCAGATTAAAACGCTCAGCACATTCTTTTGTCCACATCTCAAAAGCTACTGACACCTTATCTGCTTCATAACAAACCAATGGATGCTTTTTAAAGTCCCAAGAAGTTTCAAAAGAATCCCAATCTTTTTTTGATTCTGTTACACAGCACAAGACTATTTTATTCACATCATCATGTTTTTTTTCAATATATGGAACTAACCCTATTACTCCGCAGCTAAAATTCATAGTTGGATTCAATACTGCCAAATATGAGTCTGCAACAATGGAATTTAGTAATCCAAGTACATAAAGTTCTGGTTTTCCATAAAAATATAAGCAATTTGATGCTGTATCCAATGCATAACCTTTTTCAAAAAATCTTGCTGCAAATTTTCCAGATGATATTAGGGTCCAAGAAACATGTGGTGTAAAAAATAATTGTGGACTTCTAACAGCAGCCTTTTTGCACGATTTAACATCTGCTCCGTCATTTTTCCACCATACCGCATGATTTTTATTTCCATACCACTTTCTATATGTTCCACCCTTATCAATCGCATACCAACTTTTATTTTTTTTCTTTGCATCATCACTATTCTGAGAAGTATAATCAAATTGTTTGAAATTTACTTCATACCAAAAATGTATAAATTTTTCACTATTTCCAGTTGACATTCCAAATTTAGGATTATATTTATCACTTATTTTTTGTTTTTCAAAATTGTCAGTAAAAGACTCTGAAAGCCAATATGCCACTGGACTTCCTGGTATCCTTTCAAAATCATTTTGTTTAACATAGTACCTATTGTCTGCCCAAAAAAATTGTTCTTCTTTTCCCTTTTCAGAATTTGGTTCAACTAATCTACAATATGTACCCTTATAATTCTCTAAAAAAGTTTTTCTCACAATAAAACTTGTTGTTTGAACAACTTCCCCTGATATTTCATCAAACGCCCTTGCTCCAAGATGTGCCATACTAATTATGTCAGATAATAATATTTTCTTACGCAGTTTCTCATACGAGGAAATAAATAGCCAAGAATGCATTGTTATCATTGCTTGGTATCCGTTTACTTTCAACATTTCCTTGCATCGTTCAATAAATACCGCAAATAAATCCGTTTTACTGTCAGGATATTTTTTCTTAACATAGTCATTCAATCTCGTTTCCGCATTGCTTACTGGCATATACGGTGGATTTGTAACAACAACATCATATTTCTGTGTTAGCAAAATCGCCTGTTTTAGCACCGGTACAAGGTTTGAAATAACCTCATTGCAATTCATAATATCAATTAAGTTGCCATCATTCTTGTGTTCTTCTATATAACCAACTTGATTGCTTATTGTTTTTAAATCATTTTCCGACAAAGAACCTGTCATTACACTTCCATATTCGGCTGCATACTTAAAATCAGAAATAAGCTGTTGGGTAATATTTTTGCAGTCCCCCATTTTCTCAAGTGCAGACTCTGACAACGACGTACTATTTTGAACAAAGCATAAGTTCGGTTCTATTCCCTCAGTTAAAATTCTTCGATTATAATAACGAGCCTTCATCATTATTGAAAAATAAGCAAGCTGATATGCACGTTTATCAATATCAAGACCAAAAATATTATTTTTCAATATACTACGTGCAGCATCTCTCTGCGTATATCCATAGCTCTCATATATCTGCATAAGTACATCAAAAGCATACACAAGAATATGACCACTACCCATACACGGGTCTATTATCTTAATGCTTTCCGGTGTCAACTCCTTATATTTTGATTTAATTTCTTCAAGTTTAGCTACAACATCAGGTTCTTGCTCTGCTTCATCAATATAATATCTCCAAGTATCTTTCAATGAATTATCTTGATGCCCCTCTATCCAAATTCTGCCCAATGAATTTTCAACCATATAACGAACAATCCAATCCGGTGTAAAAAGCTGTGTTGCTGCCGGAATTTCTTCTTTCGATATTTTCTTGCCGCTTGCTCGTCCAAAAACTGCTGCTTTTGGTTCAATATTATAATATTGATACAACCAACCAATAATTTCGACCTGACCATCAGCTTTTATTTTTCCATCATCGGTATACATTTCATCGTTAATGCGGAAATCAACTTCTTCAATATCGTTCACAAGATGATATATAATTCCATCTGGGTCTGTGAACGGAATTGTAAGCAATAGTTCTGAGTAATCATCTGTCTTTTCAAATAAATCAGGTAAAATATCGTGAAGTTTATTGCACTGCTTAATGAAAAGAATACGGAACAACTCATCTAATTCATTATCGTCTTTCAGTTGGATTATTTTATCCTGTTCATATGATGTAAATTCCAAATCTGTGTCAAACGGCATCGTTACCAAATCAGGCTCTTTCTTTGCTTTATTCTCAGAAGAAAGCACACGAACACCGGAAGGCAAATAATCATTGACTTACATAAAACGAATCGCAATTAGACGATTGAACCAAGTATATGCAACCTCTTCAACTATATATTGAAATGCGTCTGTATAGTTCTGAACATCTTTTTCTTTTTGTTTAATAGCACTTACTAATGCACTTCGTTGTGCAATTTCTTTACCAGAAATCTCTACATAATCTTTCGTTCCAATGTCGTAAAAATGTAAGTCATTCGTTGACTGTGGCAATTTGTCCGCAATACCTTCTTTGGTAATCCCCAACATACTCGCCTTATATGTAATATCTGATATAAGTTTTTGTCTTGCCCATACGGCAAAATTTTTGATTGCTGTTTTATTCATCTTGCTTTCTCCATCTCTTATCTAATAAAGTTTTCAAGCTGTTGCAGTAACATACCCCAATCTGCTCCGGTAACTGCTCCGGCAGCAAGTGTTACTGCAAGTTTCATAGAAAAATCGCCTGCAAACTTTTTGATACCTACAAGAGCTTTTCCTATACGGTTCTTTTTCGGATTATCAGTTTTTAACTGTTCCTGAACCATTTCCAAATCGTCTTTTACACTCTCAATTTCTTCTGCATCAACACCTTGTATCTCAGGTAGTGAAGCCAGTAATTTGTCAATTAACTCAAGCATAGAACTGGTATCATTTGTAGTGTTATAAGTATTTATCACGCCACTATTCTGCTGACTCGCAGAGCCATTGACAGTTTCAATATTCTGAATATATGTATTTCCACCCATAGCTTTTGCCTCCTCGTCAAGAACAATCATTTCCATTGAAAGTTGGTCGTTGATAAAATCTATAAGTGGCTTAAATGCCATATCAAGAAAATTTTGTATAATTGTATTTATTTTCTTATCAGACCAACAATAATTCATAGCCTGACTTCTGACATTAACTGTATTCTCGTTATTTATAAAATTCAAATAATCATACTGTGCCTTTATATGGCAAGCTTCATCTACTGGTGGATTATAATCTGCCCAACCCGAACAGCCTATTGCATAGCACTTCTTAAAGTCATAATCGACACCTGATATTTTATCCTGAATGATTCCAGATATTAACTCGTTTCCATCTATAAATTTCAAAAAACGAGAAAGGTTTATATCTGCTGTGTCATTAGTGCTATTAAGCAAATTGCTTGATAATCTACGAAATTCTAAACTCAGTTTTCTTAATTCTAATCGGTTCATATATCCACCCCACAATACGGACAAAATACCTTAGCTGCTCCTGCACAATAAAGCACCTTTACTCTGCGACCACAGCAAGAACATTTAAACTCTGTTTCTGTGGTATCCTTATCCTTTAACTCCTTAGTTGCAACCTTTTTCAATGGCTTATAATCCATTTTTATCTTTATCAAACCTTTAGAACGATTAAACGACCTTTGCATTTTCTTAAAGGTCTTGTTCAATTCTTCTACCATATAGTTATAAGCGATTGCCTGTGCCTGCTCAATTACATCTGATGATAAAAATTCATTCTTTTCTTTTGTCAGACCGCAATAAGGGCAAAACAGTTCTTCAAAAGGCTCATCGTCATTTTGATATTCTCCGGCTTGCAACTTAAATTCTGAATTGCAGTATGGGCATTCAAAAGTCACATATCCTTCGCTATCTCCCTGAATAGATATTGTAAAATTTTCTGTTGACAAGGCATACCCCTCCCAATCTCTTAAAACTCAATATTGATAATCGTATCTTCTTCCAACGTATTCATCAGTTTTTTCTCAAGTTCTGCAATGTACTTCTTAACATCTGCTTCATTCTCAAGCTGCCAAGTTGCCGCATTGTTGATAGATTTAATGCTGACCGTTTTCTTTCTCTTAACCTTTGGAGCAGGTGCAGCCGGAGCAATCGGCTTTCCACCATAATTTCCGGTTTCTGCTACATGAGCAGGCTGTTCTGCTGCAATGATTTTTGCTTCTTCTTTTTCAATCTCATTCAGGCAGCGAACTTTGAGTGCATCTGCTTCCACTTTGATATTTTGTAATGTAGCCACATTGTTACAGTTCGTTGCCTTATCACTGATTTCTCTGAACAGATTTACATACTTATCTGCCAGTTTATCGTGGCATTTCTTATCTTGCAATTCTTCAAAGACACGCTGTCTTGCTTCCTGAATAGCATTATCTATTGGCTTCTGCATTTCGTTGAGAAGTTTGCTATAAAGATTGATAAATGTGTCCAACAACTCCGGTAATTTAAAGATTTCTGAATAAGGAACAGATTTCTTCAAAATAGACTTGATGTCCGCAACAACTGCTTCAATCTCACTATTTACAATGAATGTCTTACTGTCATCATAAATCTTCATCAGCTTCAGAGCTTTATCAAATATGCCCTTCTGTTCTCCTGCAAAGAACTTTTTAACAGGCTCATAATCCTCAGCAAAATCGAAGAAATCATCTTTCTTATGGTCAATGCCTGCGAAGAACTCATTGGAATATTTCATTTGCAGAACATCAGCCATCAACTTTTTACCGGAAGCAATAAGCTGTCTGCCCGGATATGCAGGCTGTGCCGCATAATGAATATCCAATTTTTCAAGGTCATTCTTCAGATTTGATGCATAACCAAGAAAACTTCTCATAATCGCATCGTCATCATCACTTGCCGAAGTAACATTGAATAGTTCTTTCATTACTGTACGGACAGACTTCTTCTGCTTTTCATTCGCTTTTACACGCTTCTCTGTCATCAGCTTTTCATTAAACTCTTTGCGTGTCAGATAACGGATAATTTCTTCCGGAGTCTTTGAAAGCAATGTAACTGCATCGTTATTAACGAACATTGCAATTTCGCCACCTTTAAATAACTTAGCGACAAGCCACTGCACATCGGCTTCCACAAATCCATACGGTGCTTTCAGGAAACGTTCCAGAATGGACTTCATAGAAGTTTTCATGTGACGCTGTGTGTTCAAAGCAATATAGTCATTCACATCGTGCAAAGCCAATTCATTCTTTGCAGTATTTGTACCTGCAAGTGTAAGCTCCTGTCCATTATTCTTGAACAATGTGCGAATATCTGACTCGCTCATTGCTGTATCAATATAAGACAACTTATGATAAACAGTTGAAACCAACTTGCCGAGTGCTTCATTTATCTTGGATGCAATTTCCTTTGCTCCGCTCTGAATTTTATCGCCATTCACATAGATTTCTGCATTCTTCAGGCTTTCTGAAAGGAACAGCTTTGCAGCACCATTTCTCTCACGCATTTCCACTTTCTTAGCTTCCTTAATGCTTTCAAACTGTGTAACTGCATTTGTAGCATCAAAGCGGATAAATTTTTCTATCTGCAAAGCAGAACGGATTTCATCAAGAAATGTTCTGTCGTCAGGTAATACTACAAGTACGCAACTTGACTGACCGGACAGAATTCTCATCGTTGTTTCATCTGCTCGCTCATCGCTGTTCGGAGTAAGGATTTTCAATGTGATGTCATTATTCTGATTTGCCTTATATGGCTTATCATCAACAACCTGATTAAAAGCAAATGCATATCTTCCGTTGAATGCTGGATAGCGATACTTCTTTTCATCATAAAGACCGTCAAAAATCATCTCAGATACCTTTGCAATGACTTCTCCGGAATCCACGTTCTGTGATTCAATCGCTCTGTTGATTTCCTGCTCCTCATCTGTCAGGAATACATAAATATCCCCGTTCTTCTGAACCAAAGTCTGGCGAACAAGACGTTTCAGTGCATCTTCTACCTGCTGTGCAAGAGCCATACGGTCATCATTTACATTGGATACCATAAGGCTTGTGATATTCTCAATATTTGCTTTGATTTCCTTAACGTACTTAATCATAAAGAGTGTTTTCAGTACATTAACATCAAAACATTCTTTTTCGTGATTTGGATTCAGATACTCATTATCTAAGGCACGGGAAATAACACCCTTATGAGAATGGTCAAGGAATTGCTCTAGGGCGTCATAGAACATATTAAATGGCACAATCGTTCCCGGCTCATCGTTCATAACTTTTACGGCAGATTCTTTAAACAATGCAAGCATAGAACGCTCGCCTTCTGCCAGATGCTTACCAGATGCACCGTGAGTACGAATGGAAGTCAGAACACTTCCAAGTAAATTAAACTGATATGGAATAAACGGATAGATGTCCGCAAAATTTTCTCTGTCTGAATATAATTTCTTTTCAACACCATCATTGAACAAAATCAGGTTCTTAATGACTGTCGCCTTATCATCATAAAGCAGTGTAAGTGTCTGTTTTCCCGCTTCGTTCTTTTCAAGGATTCTCTTTTTAATAACCTCATCTACATTGGCAGATGAAAGAGAAAGTCTGGTATCAAAACGTCCCTGAATTTTCGAGAAGTCATTTCCTTTTGTTTTTGTAATCGAATCAATATCCTGCTGACTTGTTACGATAATCCAAGCCTTACCGCCGCAGGCAGTACCCAAATCTTCTGTTACGGTCTGAAGATTCAGCATCAGTTTGGAATCATCGCCTATGTACTGTCCAATCTCATCAATCAGGAATACGATATGATGATTGCTCTCTTTTTTATCAAGATATTTCTTAACAAGTCTGGCGAAATCCTCAACCTTATATGTATATTCTCCAGTAGCTTTCTCACACCAGTTTCTACCGGCTTCTATGCTCATAAATCCAATCTCATCAAGAACTTCTACCACATCGTCCTGAATGAAATCAAAGTCGCTGCGTGATTCCTCCCAAGCAGAACCAAAGCTATCTTCAAATTTTTCTTTGAATAAATTGTACTTTCCTTCTTCTGTCAATTTGCGTTCCAAATCCGCAAGGAACGGATTAGAACCACTAAATCCTTGCATTTCATTGAACACATTCTGCAATACGGAAACAATGGCAACCTTAGACTGCTTACCATTCACTTCACTTTTAGAGTCAATATTGAAAAGGACAACATCCGTCGGAATCGTACCTGCCAGTTTCATATCTGCAAGTACCATCTGGTCAGAAATTTTATTATCATCTACGAAGTAATCAATCGCTTTCTTACCACCAACTTCTTTATTTTCAAGGAGATAGGATAAAATCTTCAGGAAGTGAGATTTACCACTTCCAAAGAAGCCAGAAATCCACACGCCCATCTTGTCTGTATTTCCGGTAATTCCTCTCTTGTAGCTTGCAAAGAAATCAGAAAAATGCTTCTGAAGTTCTCTTGTCACAACATATTCTTCAAGCTCCTGCTTAATATTTGCATCATCATCCTGTCCAACTTTGATTACGCCTTTAATATCTCTGTCAATAGGCTTTGAAAACATATTCTTGATAATCATATTCCCTCTCCTCTTAATCCACGAGCTTAAATGCTCTGTAATAGTTATCGTCCTTTATCTCTCCAAACAGTACCAGTTCCTGACCGTCATAATTGCCCGGATAAAACAGCACTACCGGAACATTATCTATGACCTGATGTAAATTATTCAGTACCGTATGTGAACGCAATATCGGATAGCACTTTCCAATACCAGTAATAAACACAACCGCTTTCTCCGGCGTATTATCCCTGATATAATTCACTATCAGACTGTCTGATGATGTTATCCTCAGCATATTGCTGATGGATTTTGATACTCTCTCAAAGCCTTTTGTCTTTTCAAACTGATAACACTTTTCTAAATATCCTTTTTTGATAAGAATATCAATCATAATGTCGTAAAGGTCAAACACTACAACTTTGAAATCATCATCTGAGTTTTCACTTTTTTTCTTGATGTATTCTATCCTCTCACGGATATACAATTCTTTTTCAGCCGGATAATCAAAGATATAGTATCCGACTTCATTACCTAACCCTTTATTCTCTCTAAACGAGGGTTTTTGTATCATTTCTTCTGCTTTATCTAATCGTTCATCAAGCGACATCATTTAGTCCACCCCCGTAATTGCTTTAATCATTGCACTCTCTCCACACGCTTCAAGATAACGCTCTAAAGCAATATCAAGAATTGGTGGCGTTATGGTTTTCCTCTTCTCAACAGCCGTTAAAAGGTTTGCATCTGTCAAATAGTTAAAATATATTGAGCGAAGCCTGCGTTTTGTACCATCTGTCCAAGCTGCAATATCTTCACTTTGAATTTCTTTATTCTTGAAAAAAATATTTACATCTGCGTCTTCGATTACCGGAATACCAAGTATATTTTTTTCACGGTACACTTCAAACATAAATTCAAAGAACAATCGGTCTGACCTGAGAATGGCAATCAAATTGATTACCTTTTGGGTTGCCAAGTCAGAAGTACAAAACAAGTCAATCAGTGTCTTATCCAATCTTTTGGCTCTATTCCAAATGTATCCATATATCCTTTTGGCTCGATACTCTTTTGCCGCACCAAAAAGATTTTCTTCTATACACATTTTTTTAATTTCTTCTTCGGACTTTCCATCATCAATCAGTTTGATGACTTTCTTCATTTCAACAAACCAGAATGATTGGGAAATCAATCCTGCACTATATGTTTCTTCTACCATCTAATTCACCCTTTTGGTGGACATTAAATCTTTTAATATCCAGTTTTATTTTTTGACTGGAAGCAATGTTCCTTCTATTCATCTAATATAACTTCACATATATCTCCAATATCGCAATGGAACACTTTACAAATTCTCATAAGGACATCGAGAGATACTGTTTCGTTCTTATTCAACTTCGTCGCAACAGATGATGAAATTTCTGCTGCACGCATTAAATCCTGTCTTTTCATCTGATTATCAGTCATAAGTTTTTGAAGTTTATTATAGCTTATTCTCATCTGTAACTCTCCTTTGTATTCTCCGCTTCTTCTGGTTACAGTTACTCGATTAACATCATACCATAAATAATCTATTTTTTCAAGATACGGACGTTTATTCGCAACTCGTCATTGATTAGGTGTCATTTTTTACTAACACCTAATAGCAAAGTGATTCAAAGCAAAAAATTAAAAAAGAGAATCAAGTTTTTGATTCTCTTCATACATTCATTATAGCTTTTATCATCCATTTTATTTGCCCCAAACAGCCGCTGCATTCGACCTTACAAGCAGTTCTTCCACAGGCAGACCAATCGGACAAATATCATGACAAGATAACGACTTCCCGCATCCCTCAAAATATTTCTTCTTATATTCAGCAGAAATCTCATTCAAATGAGTGCTTTCCTGTTCTTCATTCAGAATCCGAAATGCGTTGACTGCAGCAACAGCGCCTGCGAAAGTCCCATTTGCAGAGAAGTTAGGACACACTTCAAGGCAGCAGCCACACATCAGACAGCGTGCCGACTGGTATCTCGGTTCATGTGTCCACGAACTCATATAAGCTTCACTTTCAAGCCAAAGGTTCAGTTTTTTCAAATTTTCAAACAGATTTGACCGGTCAACGATCAAATCTCTTACAAGCGGAAATTTGCTTAAAGGTTCCAAGGTGATTGTAGAACCTTTTAACATATGTAGAAATGTAGAGCATGCCAGCCTCGGACGTTCGTTAATCAGCATGGCGCAAGCCCCACATTTTCGCACCATACAGCTACATTCCCAGCTGATGGGAGTAACTATATTTCCTGAGTTATCTTTCAAAGGGGTTCTACTGTTCAATTCCTTTAGAACAGTGGCAACAGAGCTGTTTTTGCTTCCGTCAAACTCAAATTCCTGCCAATAACTGTCTGCTTTCTGACTCTCCTGCCGCCTGATTCTTATTTTATATACCAAGTGAATCACCGCCTTTCTGGAACAGGTACAAAGGAAATCTGTATCTGCTTTCCATCAAATCTGGCTACCGTTGTTTTAAGGTAATCATCGTCATTGCTCTTCGGATAATCCTCCCGCCAGTGTGCACCACGGCTTTCTTTTCTTGCAAGAGCACTCTTTAGAACTGCCATGCCAAGCAATGGAAGATTTCCTGTCAGCGCTTGTACCGTTTGAATCCCATTTAACAACGTATTCTCATTTCTGACAACGCCCATAGTCTCCTGCATCACTTTGTTTAATTGCTTTATTTCTGAAATTTGGGACGCTGGTGGAAAATCTATCTGTGTCGCACAAGATAGATCTACTACATCTGCCTGTTCGCATGCTGATTTTGCCGCAACACGTCCTCCGTATAACGCTCCTAACAGAGAATTTCCACCAAGACGGTTGGCACCATGATATTGGGCACAGCATTCTCCGGCAGCGTAAAGATTCTGAATCGGCGTTCTGTGCTGCTCATCCACCAGAATGCCTCCCATAAAATAGTGAATTCCCGGTAAAACAGACACCGGTTCCTTTCGTATATCTTTATGCAGATAGGTCATACAATCGTCTGCCAGACCAGATAGCTTATTTGAAATAATCTCCTCCGATATTTCCGTCATGTCAAGAAATACCTCTGATTCATGGCTGACCTTCCATATCTCTCTGGCGGTAATATCTCGTGGCATCAGATTTCCAAGCTCCGGGTATTTTTCCTCCATGAAATACCATTGTTTTCCATCTTTCATGGCAAACAACCTGCCACCTTCCCCTCTGGCCGCCTCGCTGATGAGCATGCGTTTTCCACCACATTTCACAGTTGTCGGATGATACTGGATCATCTCGCCATTTGCCAGAGGAACACCAAGCCGGAACAATTCTGCGGTGACTTCTCCTGTATTGCTCAGCGAACCCGTTGTATTTCCAAACAATCCGTGCATACCACCGGTGGCAACAATAACCGCATCCCCCGGTAATTCCACAGTCTCCTGACTGTATTCATCCCTGATTACGCAGCCACAACAAATATTGTCACACAGACGAAGTGTTAGGAAAGAATGATGGCTGAACCGTTCTACCATACCAGATGCTTCTTTCCTGCGAACAGCGTCTATCATAGCTGTCATGATCTGCTTCCCGGTATCGCTCTGTGCAAAAGCAGTCCGTTTCTTTTTCTGCCCGCCAAAATTTCGCAGATCCACATCATCATAGCCACTCATGTTAAATTTAACTCCAAGTTTTAGCAGCCAGTGCACCAGCTCCGGTGCTGCCTGTGTCATTCCCCAAACTGCATTTGGATCTGCCAGACCACATGCTGCCTTTATTGTATCTGTAAAATGTTCTTCGGGACTGTCGTTTTCATCTTTTGTATTCAAAGCTGCGTTGATACCGCCCTCCGCCATAACAGACTGTGCCCGCTCTGACGGAAGGGAGGAAACCAGTTTTACATTGCATCCATTTTCCGCTGCCTGCAAAGCCGCTGAAAGTCCTGCCAGTCCAGCACCTATAATAATAATTGTCTTACTCATAGATATTGCCACCCAATATAATATAAAATAACCGCTCCCGCTATAAAAAGAAGAAGCACCGAAAGGATCAAATAAATATCGCTCCTTCGTTCTTTATAACTAATGATTCCCAGTGATACGAGCAATGGGCGTATATTGATAAAAATATGAACAAAGATTGCCGCTACGAACAAAAGCTGAGTTACCATCTTTACCGTTGTAAAAGGGAACAAAATATATGTCCCATTCTGCACCTTTCCAAACAAGCCAATATGGAATAACAGCAGAATCAGTATTGCCATCCCACTGGCTCGTCTCGCCCAAAATATGGCGTTCTGTTTCAGATACATTTTTCCTGATTGCTTCGCTGTCTGTAAACTCTGAACTGTCAGGATGACACCAATCACCGTATGCACAACAAGAATACCAACACCAATCCATGCAAGAAGTTTCCCTGCGCTACTTCCAACTCCGTTCAGCATAAAGCTTCCCATGATTCCATGAATCATAAAAATGAGAAGCATTAAAACAGACAAAATCGTATTCCATTTTCTCATAAATTCCCGCTCACCTCATTTCTTCGCTGTCCATGATCATATAGTCCATCTGTGTTAGCGTTGTAACGTCAATAAAATCATCCGATGCCAGGAATACATCATACTTTCCACTTACCACTCTTGATAGCATCATTGTGTTACTGTACTCTTTCAGATCTACGGAAAAACCGGCCTGTTTCAACCTGTCACAGAGTTTCTTAGCATAACTGACAAGCGGATAATCCGTCTCAGATACATATAACCGAAAACTAATGTCCGTTTTCATGAGATCTGTTTCATTTGTTTCCGAATCGTCCAGTGCCAATTCTTTTAATTTATTCCGGGTGTTCTCGTTGTCGAGACCATCTGACATCATATTAATACCGAGAACATAAGAGCCTTCCAACTGTGCGGCGGCTTGAGCCGCCTTTTTTGACTTCGGTGTTGCTCCTGTGACTGCATCAATCATAGAAGGCGGTGAGTGCAAAAGTGCACCGAAACCTGCAAGAAAAACAATTGTAACTGCTAACAGAATCAATTTCCGTTTCACATTGCCACCTCGTTTCTTATTTTTTCAAAATCCTCATTGCGTTCAAGACGGCAATTATGGTAACGCCTACATCACCAAATACAGCTTCCCACATTCCCGCAATACCAAGAGCGCCAAGAATCAGGAACACACTCTTAATCCCAAGAGCAATCACTATATTCTGCATGACAATCTGTTTTGTCGCTTTTGCTACTTCAATCGCGTCCACCAGCTTAGACGGTTCATCTGTCATCAGAACTACATCTGCTGCTTCAATGGCCGCATCCGAACCAAGCCCACCCATTGCAATACCAACATCTGCACGGGCAAGGACAGGAGCGTCATTGATACCATCACCAACAAAAGCCAATTTGCTTCCCGGTCTCTTTTTACTATCTAAAAGCTCAACCTTTTCCACTTTTTGGTCAGGAAGCAGCTGTGCATAATATTCATCCAACTGCAATTCTTCTGCAACAGACTTCCCAATTTTTTCATCATCACCGGTAAGCATGACTGTTTTTTCCACGCCGATATGTTTCAGGTCAGAAATTGCTTTTTTACTGTCCGGCTTCACTTCATCTGTTATCAAAATACATCCTGCATATTGACCATCTACAGCCAAATAAACTTTTGTACCTGTGTTTTCACAGGTTGTGTACTCTATACATTCTGTATCCATAAGTTTCGTATTGCCAGCAAAAACTTTCTTTTCCCCTGCCATTACACTGATTCCATATCCTGAAATTTCCTTATAATCAGAAATCACTGACTGATCCATTTCTTTTCCATAAGCAGCAAGAATGGATTTTGCAATAGGATGGTTAGAAAAACTCTCTGCCTCTGCCGCATACTCCAGAACCTGTTCTTTTGAAAATCCATTTGCAGGCAAAATATCCGTCACATTGAAAACACCTTTTGTAAGTGTTCCGGTTTTATCGAACACAATAACGCTGACATTATTAAGTGCCTCTAAATAATTGCTTCCTTTTACAAGAACACCTCGTTTAGATGC
>OHAD01001029.1_pt1 | contig 28903 bp, 25 predicted proteins | sample 1577011 | NCBI WGS metagenome assembly OHAD01 (sample SAMEA3541510, study PRJEB24748) | human gut metagenome | biome: human gut; feature: human-associated habitat; material: faeces | place: China | collected 2012 | reverse complement strand
CACAAAAGCAATGAAAAAGCAAATCTGCACTTTTTTCAAGTTCCCAAATAATCGGGGATTTTTTGCTTTGGGAACTGTGTCAGTTTAGTACTCGAAAGCGATATAAAACAAAACCACAGAAAACGCCATAAAATCAGTGCTTTCTGCGGTTTGGTATTCGCTATTTGTAAATTAAATTTTGCTATGGCATCGTTAAACTGAATAAAAAGGTTTGAACTGTACACTCCAAAAAAGAAAAAGGGAGCAACAGAACAGCTACCCATGAAGGATATCTGCATATATGTTTTTCAGTATTCAAACAGCTTAATTTTGTCAATTGCAACACCATGTTTCTGTGTCAGTCTTGCTAAATCATCAAACTCCGGTTTACTCCGCTCCACGCCATATCCTCTGATTTGCTTAACTCTTACATCGCCGTACTGTGTATGCTGCACTGTTTCTGTTCTGTCAAGCACATAGCGGTTGCAGAGTGTTTCACGCACGCCTATCGTAGTGGTATGTTTGAATATCTCATGCAGCATTGTATCACGTTGCTGTGGTCTGCAAAGACAGGTCAGCAGAATTGCAGGACGATTTTTCTTCATACCAATTGGTGTCGTGAATACATCCAAAGCACCCGCTTCAAACAGTCGTTCCAAAGCTAATCCAATCCGTTCACCGGTCATATCATCAAGATTGCATTTCAATTCTATGATCTGTTCCGTCTGATCTTCGGTATCTCCCAAAAATGCCCTAACACAGCTTAATCTGGAAAATTCTTTTTTTCCAAATCCATAGCCGATGCTATCTGTTTTTATGACTGGCATATTACCAAATTCACTGACGAAATATTTTAGCAGTGCCGCTCCTGTCGGAGTACAAAGCTCTCCCTCAACGGTGCCGCCATACATCGGAATATTTTGCAAAAGATATGCTGTTGCAGGTGCCGGAACAGGCAGAATACCATGTGCACAGTGAACATGACTGCTTCCGACATGAATGGGCGATGCGATAATCTTCTCGGGTGCAACTTCCTCAATCAGCATACAAACACCCACAATATCCGTCACAGCGTCTAATGTGCCAACCTCGTGAAAATGAATTTCCGCAACGGGTTTTCCATGTGCATGGCTTTCTGCTTCTGCAAGTAACTTGTAAATGGCAATCGCATCAGATTTTACCTTTTCTGACACGGTAAACCCGTGTATTAGATTCTCAATGTCCTGCATAGAGGTGTGAGCATGGTGTGCATGGTGATGATGCGTATGCTCATGTACATCGTGGCTTTCTTCCGCTATACCGTCAACTCTGACGGACATCTGTGTGCCGCAGATCCCGCATTTTGAACCGGAATTTGCTTCTTCAGTTACCTTTGGAATGCCAATTGCATTGATCTTCTCAAGAAATTTCTGCTTGTCACATAACTCCAGAAGTGCGGCGGTCAGCATATCGCCAGCCGCACCCATACTACATTCAAGATATAGTGTTTTCATAATGATATTTCAACCGAAACAGTATTGCAGTCATTCCACTTCGCAGGTGGGTTATTTGGATAAATTGGTAGTTCGAAAATGATAGATACTTCCTCACCATCTCTTTTCAAGGAGATTTTATTGGAGAATATTTGAGAGACACTCAATATGCCGTTTTTTGTATGTGGAAATAAATCAAAATAAGACCATGAACGGAATCAAAATTGACACATTTTCCCGGCATGGTATTTTACAAGACAAAAACATTTTTCCTTTTAGCATTTCCACATAAATCCTCCATCCTTCTTGCTTTTTGTTCTCTTTTATGGTATCATGGACATAGAGAAAAAAAGACAAGAAAGGAGGCACGTTACGTGATTCGAATTGCAATGTGTGATGATGAAACCATGTTTCTTCAAACATACCAGAAAAAAGTCTCAGAATTATTTCAGGAGCATAATGTAGACTGCAAAATTGATACATACACAGATGCCAGACGATTTTTGGAAGATTGTGAAAAAACGTCCTATGATCTCATCTTTCTGGATATTGATATGCCGGGGCTGTCCGGAATCCAGCTTGCCTCTAAATTTCGTGACAAGGGGTTGGATACGACACTTGTATTTGTGTCCAGCCATGATGATTTCGTGTTTGAAACATTTCGTTACAATGCGTATCGTTTTGTTCGCAAGAATAAACTTATCAGTGATACGCAGGAAATGATTTCTTCTTTCTGTGCTGCCTTAAAAACAAAATCTGTTATAGTTCGACTTGATTCGGATCAGCAGAGGACGCTCGAACAAAAAGTCTCAGACATTGCATACTTCTATTCCATTCGGCATGATATCTATTTTGTAAATGCACAAAAGGAATCGGTTCGGCTTGCAATGCACACATACACGATGAATGAATTGGAAAAGCAGTTTACGGAGAAAGGCTTTATTCGAGTACATAAAAGTTATTTGGTGAATTACACCTGGATTTTGCAAATCAAAGGTGATTGGGTGTATCTAAAAGCAAATCACGATAAAATACCATTGAGCCGAGGCAGGAGTGAAGAGGTAAAATTGCAGTATCAGCGACTGATGCGGGAGGAGGGTGTGTTATGATTTGGCAATGCACAGAAATTCTTGCAGTCGTAGTAGAATGTATGATCGTTACACGGATGCTGATTCAATACTTTAAGTTCCGATCGGAAAATTGCCGCATTCTGAAATGGATTCTCCTGTTTTCGCTGTTGTTTGCAACAGATGTGGCAGGAACTTTCGGGGCAGCAAACGAAACATTTTTGATTTCCAGTTGTCTGTTAATTGAAATTGTGTTTTCCGCAGTTTTTCTAAAAGGAAACATCTTTGAGAAGATCTTGATATCTGTAATCAATTATGTTTTAGTGTACTTTATCAATCTTCCGGTAATGTCGGCAGTTAGCGCAATTACAGATGTTTCAATGCTGCAGCTAAAAGATGCGCAGAATGTAGAGCGTGTAGTCTGTCTGTTCCTTACGAAATTATTCTACTTTGCAGCGACACAGTGTATCTTGTCATTCCGGAAAAAAGAAACATATCATTTTAAGCGCAATGAATGGATCATTATATTATCGGCATTCCTTTTTACACTTTTCATGGGATTTGCAATTAATCTTTCCATTGGAAATAATCATCTTACGGCATATATCTACCTTGCGATTACATTACTTTTATCCGGTTTAGATGTCATCATTTTTATATTTCTGAGAAAGATGAACCGCACGAGTCAAATTGAAAAAGAACGGGATATTATGGAAATCCAATTGCAGCGGCAGCAAGATGAAATGCAGCATTTACAGCAGCAGTATGAAGAAATCTCGATTCTTCGTCACGATTTTCGGAATGGGATCGATTGTTTATGCGGCATGATAGAACAGGGAGATTGTTCCGGAGCATTGGCGTATGCGAAACAATTTAAGGAGCGAAAAGTAAATACAATTTTGTCTCAAGTACAATGCTCAAGTACCATGTTAAATGCGGTTGTAAATGCGAAATTCAATGATGCACAGTCCAAAGGAATCGATACCTCATTGCGGCTAGTCGTTCAGATTCCTCATGATTTGGAGTTTGATCTCAGCATCATGCTGTCTAATCTGCTGGACAATGCCATAGAAGCCTGTGAGAAAAATCCATCAAACGCACAGATACTTCTGACAATTTCAGAAGAGGCAGGCTATTATCGGATTGTGGTCAGAAATACAATTGCCGCATCTGTTTTGAAAAAGAATCAGGAATTGAAAACGGAAAAAGCAAATAAAAAGCTGCATGGCTGGGGACTGCGTTCTGTTACAGATCTTGTGTCAAAACGAAATGGTCTGATTGATTTTTATGAGAAAGAAGGGATGTTTTATGTAGATATTCTTCTTCCAATAGAGGAAAATCTGCATTTGGGGGACTAAAACCTGCATTTGGGGAACAAAATATTGCACTTTGCGATAAAATGCGATATGATTGATTTGTTGGAAAACACGCTGAAAAGCACTGTATTTCCGTGCAAGTCCATATCGCATTTTTTATGCAAAAAGGTGAAAACATACCAATTACGCAGAAAAACATACCAACTACGCAAATTATATTGACTTTTTTATTGAAATTGATATAATGAAACTGAAAAATGCGTCAGCAGGTTTTTCAAAAGGCAGCAAAGTCACTATTTTGTGCAAGGATGCTAAAAATGATTGAAAGGAGTATCCAGAATGAAAAGGCAAGTTTTAATCGTGCCAATATTGTCTTGTGTGTTATTTACAGCTTGTTTTCCTGCCAGCAAATCGGCACATCCTCAGAATAATATGTCATCTTTGAATGTTGAAGAAATGAATCAGTCTCCGTATGACAATTTGACATACCAGTTTTCCATTCCGGAGAATTACACCCAAAATATTCCCGAAGTACAATGCAAATTGAAATTGTTTGAGGGAAAAGATATGGAATCCTTGTTTTTCGGAAATACAAAACAGGTATATCAAAAAGAAGAAACATCAGAAAGTATGTATATTCCCGGGAAGGACTACTATCATTTATATCAGACACAGGATAATACCACGCTGTGTTATGATGCAGGTAGCATTCTGTACGCCACGGAAAAATCCGATGACTACTATGGCTATTTTGCATATTATTATGACCTGTCCTGTTCAGAAGAAAACATGCGTGTCCTGATGCCAGAAAAAGAATTGGATACATTTTCCTCTACGGATGCTCTTGCATATATGCAAAATCTGATAGAAACGTTAGATTTACCTGTGGCAAGCACACCAGAGATATATGCGCTCAATCAGAATTGCGTCGAGAATGCAAAAACAAATGTTGGTGTGGATATTCCGTGGGATGACGAGGCGGATGCGTATATGCTTGTGTACCTAACGGAAATAGACAGCGTTGCTGCTGCCAATTATACAATTTCTTCCTCTGTCAGCGATATGACCGAAGGACGCCCGTCAAAGCTGGTCAGCGTGTTCAGCAAAAACGGGCTGGAATATCTGGAATGCAGTTATGCAATGGAACAAACAGAGGAAGGGGACAGCAGTCAGATCTGTTCTCCGGAACAGGCAATCGAACGAGTGAAATCCCATATGGAATCTATGGCTGTGAATGAAGATGAATCAAAAGGTACAGAAACACTGTCCGGGTGCAGTTTGAAGTGGAATGTTCTGGAACAAAAAGAGGACGTACTGCAATTACAGCCTGTCTGGGTATTTATTTTGGATTCTGTGCTGCCCAATAATGATGGGACTTCTACACATTATTACAGTACGATTTGTGTGGATGCACTGACTGGTGAGTTGTATTAGTGAGGTGCTGTATGCAGATATTTATTTCTTACATCAAACGATTACTTTTGTCGCCTCTTTTTTATCTGGCAATTGTCATGGTCGGCGTTATCTGCTGGTTTGGTATGCAGGAGGAGAACGCACGCCCCGGCGTGATCTATGCGTTCGATCTCATGTTGGACATCAGCTCTTACCGAAAATTGATGATGCTGTTTGCAACGATTCCGTTTGGAACGGTTTATTGCAGAGAACGAAACACAAAAATGGCAAATTTTATTTTGTATCGTTCCTCTTTGTCAAAGCATTTGTCAGTTTATCTGGTAATGCAGTTTGTATCTTCTTTTCTCATTGTGTTTTTGGGAATCTTATTGTGCATCGGGCTTTTTTGCATACGAGGCACACTGTATTGTTATGATGGAAATGATTATACCGGAACATTTGGCGTACTTCTCAATGAAAAAGATGTGGGGCTGTATTTGTTTTTCCGGACGTTTCATTATGCCTACAGTATTGCTGTGTGGTCGCTTTCCGGTCTGGCAATGTCTGCCTGCTTTTTGAATGCGTATCTGGCAGTCTGCGCTCCGCTTGTTTTCAGTTATGTGTTGGAGATGATTACAATTGAATCAAAGTTCCTGCCGAATTTATGGTATCTGTCTTTGAGCTACACAGATGTTTCCTCTAATCCGTGGCTGGCATCTGCTTATATTATTCTTGTATTTTCATGCCTTGGCATAGTGTTCGCATTTGTTTTTTGGCAAATTGCAAAAAGGAGGGTGCAGGATGTCATTCATTAAAATAACCGTTTGCATTTGTTTGCAGAACTTCAGAAAATGGCAAAAGGACTATCGTATTTGGACGATTGCCGCAATCCTGTTTATCTTGATTCTGGAAAATACGAGAAAATTTTCCGATTTGAGTGCTGATTTAGGCGTTTCGTCTTCTATATGGCAGTATCCGTTTCTGTATTCGCAATATCATCTGAAATTGATTTTTACGCTGCCGCTGCTTTTGATGTTTTGCAATGCACCTTTTATCGATCAAAACGCATTATTTCTTATTGTAAGGTGTAAGCGAAAGGCATGGATTACCGGGCAAATCCTATACATTATCGTATCCAGTGCGGTTTACTATCTGTTTATCTTTTTGTGTACTGTGATTACCGCACTTCCTTCATCGGAACTTTCTATGGATTGGGGGAAATGCCTCTATACAATTGCATACAGTAATGCGGCATCACAATTGGGCTATTCGTTTTTGTCTGTCGCCGGTTACGTCATTGAATATTTTACACCCATACAGGCGGTTTGGTATACGTTTTTACTATCATGGCTCATGGCGATATTCATTGGATTATTGATTTACTTTTTGAACACCATCAGCAGTAAACGCTACTTGGGGAGCATCGTCAGTGGAATTATTATCTTATTCAGCTGCTATGTGGAGGCATTCGGTTCTGATAAGCAGTTGTATTTTTCTCCGGTTTCCTGGAGTACGCTGAATCAGGTCGATGTTGCTGAAAAGACAAATCATCCTTCCTTCTATTATTGCATCGGCGTTTATTGCGGTCTTTCTTTGTTATTGATTGTTTTGCTGTTAGTATTTAGAAAGAGATGGAAAATGGATATTGATTCAAAGTAAGGACAGAAAGGAAAGCAAATGGATTACGTGATTCAAGTTACAGATCTTGTCAAATCATTTGGAAAAGAAACCGTGCTGCATCATATTAACATGAACTTTGCGCCCGGAAAAATACATGGTATCATCGGACGAAACGGCAGCGGTAAAACCATGCTGATGAAATGTATCTGCGGATTTATTCCGGTTACCTCCGGGAAAGTCACTGTATTTGGAAAAGTGATCGGAAAAGACGTTGATATCCCGGATAATATAGGGGCTATCATCGAAACACCTGGATTTCTTCCGGAGTATGGTGCTTATCGGAATTTGAAGTTTTTAGCGGACATTACCGGAAGAGCCTCAAAAGAAAAAATCCGAAATGCCATGCAATCGGTTGGGCTAGATCCGGACAGTAAAAAATACGTTGGAAAGTTTTCACTGGGTATGCGGCAGCGACTGGGATTGGCACAGGCGATCATGGAAGATCCCGACCTGCTGATTCTGGACGAACCGATGAATGGATTGGACAAAGACGGCGTACAGGATATGCGAAGATACCTGCTCCATCTAAAGGAACAGGGGAAAACAATTCTTTTGGCATCTCATTCGGCGGAAGACATTTCTGTGCTGTGCGATACCGTTTGTGAGATGGATAAGGGAAAATTGACAATTATTTCGTAGATAATCGGCGGTGACATTGTTCGGCTATTTTGCTTTTGGTACTTCTTGATTTCTTCTCAAAATTATGGTATACTAAAGAACAACAAACAACTGCATTGTAGGAATCCAGCAGAAAATTTAAGCTGAAAAACAGGAAGTGACATTGTGCATATCTGGACACTTGAGAATTGGAAATATCACTTCACAAATATTCAATCAAGAAGAAGTGGTCTTAGATTCCGTTTTACCTCCGACGTTAACACGGAAGTAAGAGAAGCGTGCCTGAAATTTGGAAAGTGGTTGAGAAAAGAGTACTTTTTCCCAATAAGAGTGCCGGTGTATGTGAAAGGGAAAAAATACATTAAGTCGATGGACGGCGAAATGGTATATGGCACTTTTTTTCAGCCATATCACGAGATGTATGAACCATATATACGTGTTGCAACCGGAAGTTATACAGATAATTTGATAACACTAGGGAGAGATGATGCTTTAGCGCTGATACTGGAAACAATAGCACACGAATTGACGCACTATTTTCAGTGGATTAACGATATTCGACTTACAGAAATCGGATATGAACGGCAAGCCGCTTCTTATGCAGATTACATTTTAGATGAATACGCCAGTGTGGTTGACCATCCTTAAAATTCAATTACGAAAAAGGGCAGCTCTGTCCGGCATACAGCCGGGCAGGACTGCCTTTTCTGTTTTGTATGAGAAAAACAAAACACGGCAAAGCAATGCTTTACCATGTTCATGTCACATTCACTTACCTCGCTCCTCAATCAGTTCAATATATTTCTGCCGTGAGATTCCGCCATATTTAGCGGCAAAATCGTCGACCGTACATTTGGGAGACAGACCGAGGAACTCCATAACAGCACCAAATTTGTCCCGATTTTCAAGCAATAACAAGTTGTCCTGGCGTATATGCTTTGGCGTATCGGCGTTGATAAACATTGCAACACCGCCGTCAAAGTATCTTCCTTTATCAAGCAGACGCCGGATGTTGTCGGGAACGTCTGCCCACGGTATCTCAAACGAAGCAAATCCCCACTCTACGTATAAGCTTTCCGGATTCGGACGGCTTGGGGACATTTCCATAAAGCCTTCCGCCGTAAAAGGTGTAAAATGCTCGTCCTTTTTCACCTGCCTTGCGAGCTGTAACTGAAATTGAATATCATCGGGGACAAGCTTTTTATGAGCAACGATTTTATGTGTACCCCATAATATATCACAGTCCGAGCAGAGTCTCGGCGGACACAAAGTTTTGTCTGAAAGCAGAGCTGCTGACATCTCTTGATCTGTAGTGACAAAATCATACATTCTTACAAGAATAGGCTGCGTCATGACATGACGAAAAGAATGCTCTTTGGGCAGTTCCTTCCACGTTTCAATTTCCCTGGTTTTTCCGAGAATCAGTCCGTAGGCACAGTGTGTTCTGTCGATCTGACAGCGAAAAATATCGCCTGCTCTGAATTTCACAGTCTGGTGTTTCATATTCCTTACCGCAGAGATATGCTCAAAATAATCATCGGGACAAGTTGAAATATAGTAACGCATAAATTCATGGAAATCTTCATCAGACATGATTTTTTTCACACGCTCTTCTTCTCCGATGGGAATGATCTGATTATTTCTCAGATTCTGAACCGCTATCTGACTTTCCTCTTTTTTCAGATAAATATTGAAGGTACAGCCGAACGGTTTGACTGCCATCACATTGGTCGGCGTGATCGGTTTCGCCCTGCCCCTTGCAGTCAGCGGCAGCAGCATTTTCCGGTTGTCTGTTTCAAGTCGGGTATCAAACTCGCTGTAGTCTCTCCAGCAATATGCGCCGTCATCATCTATAGAATGCACTTCATGGATCACCTTGACGATTGTATTTTCCTTATAAAATAAGACGGTTCGCTTTTTCAGCCAATGCGTCACGCTGTACATAGATTCTGTTTCCCAGCTCGGATCAATTGGATCAAGTGCAAGATACCGTCGTTCCGCATCGGTAAGCATGATCGTGTAAACGCCGTCAGAATAATACGGTTCCGCTTTTGAAACAACCTTCTTTGCAGGTGCTTTTGCCTCGTTCTTCACAGGGATAACAGCATGACTGGGAGATAACCTGTCGCCGCTGAAACTGCCGAATATTTCATTTACAGCGTCATAATTCACTCCATTTTTTCCACGCCAATAGAATAGGGGATAAAACGAAAGCCCGTCACGATAACCGCCGATCTCGCCGCTGTTTGTAAAGTTATGCAAAAAGCCCCTATGTGCGGTACTTTCCAGTATGCCACATAGAGAGAGAATTCCCAAAATACAGTGAACAGCGTTGCCCGTAGCATCCAGAAACTTCTTGCCCCGTATCTCATTCACCAAAGCAATGTCCATGTTGTGCGGTTTCATTTGTCCCACACAGGCAAAGATTCCGTTCAGTATACAATAATCTTCTTCACACGGTTCTGCCGCAGGCAGCTTTTCAAACTCACGCAGATCGTGCAGCACATACTCGGCGCAGGCGAAATCCGGCTCTCTGCCGTACTGTTTTGGCGGAAAGTAACGGAAAACGCCGTAATTGTTCCAGTCAATGCGCTCTGTTGTTACCAGCCCATGTGTACAGCCGCATACCGAACAGGACGGCGTGCGCCATCCCGCCTTTTCTGCGTTATTGGATATGAATTCGTGTTTCGGAAGTGATCTTGCCCACACGAGACTGGATAAAGCTGTACGATATCGCATATCTCCGCTTGAAAGGCTGTAGAGGAATGCTTTTGCAGTGCTTTCCAGGGAAATATCTTCAGAAAGAGATTTGATCGCTGTAATGATTTCATCGTGTGTCATAGCGGAATCCGGCACAAGGATACCGCTTTTGAACGCATCCGCTCTGTCAGATTCGGACAGCGTTCCCTCTGCCGTGTACGGGAGATAGTATTTTTTCAATAGCGTCAGCGCTTTCTTGTCTGTCACTGCTGTGACCTCCTCTATATAAAATTTTTACGCCAGTTTCACTACCAACGTCACACAAAAACATTTCTCTCGAATTTCGGCATAGACCTCGCCGCCCATGAGTGACATCAACCGTTTACAGATGAACAGTCCCAGACCGTTTCCCTGCACTTTAGCTGCATTGCTGCCACGGTGAAAACTCTCAAATATCTGCGGCAGTTCTTTTTCTTCAAGGGTACAGCCTGTGTTTCTGACTGTTATCAGTTCACAGCCGTCAACTTTATCAAAGCTCAGTTTGATTTGTCTGCCGTCGCCGTATTTTATAGCATTTTCGATCAGATTTTGCAGACATTCTGCCAACCGGTCAGCATCGCAGGAGAGAATACAGTCATCGTAGTTCTCTATGGCAAACTCCGTTCCCGATAATGCAAGCTGTGAGGCGTATCTTGCATTTATCTTTGCGAGGATGCGGCTTAAAAATTCCTCGCTCTGGCTGACCTCGAAAGTCATGAAGTCCTCACTTGCGGCATTGGTTATCTCACTGACAAACTGCTCTATTTCGTCCGCACGTTTGCCGATGCTTTGTGCCGCCGCAAGCTGTTTGTCTTTCTCCTTGTACAGCCCTTTTTCGAGCGCCTTTGCATTCAACTTTATCGCCGAAAGCGGCGTTTTGATGTCATGGGACAGTGAAAGGAGCAGTAATTTCTTATCCCTCTGCATGGACAACTCTCTTTTGCGGCTGTCCTCGATGCTTTCACGCAGAAGATTTATGCCCCATGTAAATTTGCCGAAAAAGCGGCTTTTTTCCTCCGGTATCTCTACCGCAAGATTTCCTTTTGCCAGCTCCTGCGGCACATCATTCAGTCTGCCGAACGGTACAATGATATGTTGCCTGATATATAAAAGCACACACATCAATATCAGAAAAATCGCCCCGAACACGCTGTTGACGATCATCAAATCGTGATGATTATTTTCGGTCGTATATTCCACACGATAGAGCGTATCGTTCCCATCAATGATGACATACGGCTCATCGGAGGTGTACAAGTCGTCGCCTGTAAAAACGCCTGTTAAATGCGGATATTGCGACAGGTCATAAGAACCAGTCTGTGCTATTTCATCAGTGAGCCGTTTCACTTCCACACGGTAGATGCCGCTGCTGTTATCCATGCGTAAAAGGCATACATTCAGCACTGCGGCAAGCAGGACAAATACCGCCGTTATCGTTATGCAAAGTTTGCGAAATGCTTTCATACGAATTTGTACCCCACACCCCAGACGGTAATCAGCCGCTTTGCGTTTTTCGGATCATCGCCTAATTTCTGCCGCAGTCGGTTGATATGCACATGAAGTGTCTGCAATTCCGAATTGCTGTCGCTGCCCCACACGGTGTTGAACAGATATTCCTTTTTGAGTGCCTTGCCTTGATTTTCCATCAGCAGTTGCAGAAGGTCGAATTCCTTTGCCGGCAATTCGACAGGCTTGCCGTCAATTTCTGCCGTGCGGTCGGCGAGGTTGAGCGTAACGCCGCTTGCAGAAAGAATGCTGCGCTGATACCTGCGCTTGAAAATGCCTTTTATCTTTGCAAGGAGAATGTCTATATCATAAGGCTTTTCAATATAATCATCTGCACCCAGGTCAAAGCCGTTCAGCTTGTCCGCTTTATCCGTTCTTGCACTGACGATCAGTATCGGCGTGTCCGCATTTTCACGCAGTTTTGAACAGACCGCAAAGCCGTTCACATCCGGCAGATTGATGTCCAGGATCACAAGCCTTGCACCGTATTTTTCAAAAAGCGCAATGGCATATTCGCCGCCTGCCGCTGCCGAAACAGTATACCCCTTATTACGCAGGAAATCGGTCAGCAGCGCAGATAATTCCGTATCATCTTCGACGATCAGTATGTCTATCATAATTTCATCACCTGTAAATATTTTACCATAAATTGAGTGCAAAATCAAGGGGCAAAACCGAAATTCTGCCCCTTGCGATTTACCAGCCTTGTTCCATCAGCCAGTTATTCAAGTCACGTTCACGGTCACGCAGTTCCTTATCGCTGCCGTCAAAATGACCCATTTCCTTTTCGCCCATGATACCGCCGTCCACGATGTACAGTACCCGGCTGCACTTTGCAGCAACTTTCGGGTCGTGGGTGACACACATGACCGTTGTGCCGTCATGGTTGAGGGAAAGCAGTTCGTTCATGACTTCATCGGAACTTTTGCGGTTGAGTGCGCCGGTCGGCTCGTCTGCAAAAATCATCTTCGGATCGTTTATCATACTGCGGCAGATGCAGGCTCTTTGCAGTTGTCCGCCGGATACCTCATTGATATCGTTGCTGCCGATATCGTCAATGCCCAGTCTGTGCATGAGTGTCCGTCCACGCTCCTCGATCTGCTTTCGTGTTTCGGTGTTCTTCTTGGATTTCACCGCCGGAAGAATGATATTATCCAGTACAGAAAGATTTTTCATCATGTACATCTGCTGAAAGATAAATCCCATTTCATCCAGGCGGAGTCGTGCAAGCTCCTTGTCACTGCGTTTAGTGATCTCTCTGCCGTCAAAAAAGACATCGCCTGCTGTTACTCTGTCCATGCCCGAAACGCAGTAGAGAAGTGTGCTTTTGCCCGAACCGGACGGTCCCATAATTGCTACCATTTCGCCCTCGTGGATGGTCAGGTCAATGTTTTTCAGGACGTTGTTCTGGCGCTTGTTTACAATATATGTTTTGCAAAGTCCTTTTGTCTGTAAAACTGTATTCATCGGATTTTCCCCCATTATTCGATACTTGCGGTATCGCTTGCTTTTATTATTTTTGTGCAGAGTGCGGTGAGAAGTGTGCCTGTCACGGTAGCCGTGAGAATTATGACAGGGTATAAGCCGAATATCTCTGCGGCATTTATCTGATAGGCTATTTTTCCCGTTGCTCCCATGCGCCCAAATATCGGATCTATGATTAGATTCATAAGCGGCATGAGCAATGCCGATGAGATCATGATTGCGATAAGTGCAATTGCGGTAAAGCGTAAGGTGTGATGCAGAATAACAGCCCCGTCACTGAAACCGACTGCTTTCATCAAAGCGATCTCTGCTTTTTCTTTTGTGATAAAACTGCGTTCCATAAGCACTGCCAGCAATATGATGATGACAGTTGAAATGGCAAGCACAAGGTTTTTTACCGAACGGATCGTCTCGCCGGCACTTGTACTTTCCATGACAAATTCCGTTGTATCCATGATATTTTCATTGTCAAATATCTTTTTCATTTTTTCGATCCGTTCCGAAATAAGGGCATCATCCGGGGCATCATCAAAGTTTATCTGATAGGAAAATGCAGAAGACATCAGCGTATCAGGGATTTCCAGGTCTTGATGAAATCTCGCACATTCGCCAAGATTATTGAAATCCTGGAAGTATGCCGTTATGATAAACTCCTTTTTCTCATCACCAATATTTACCGTCACATGGTCGCCTATATGTGCATTCAGCTTATCGGCAATCTGCTCTGTAACAGCGATCTCGTCCGTACACATCGGCGGTATGCCGTCCGTGTATTCATAATCGGTCGTCTTTGTATCCTTGCATTTCAGAAAGGGAATATTGAAATTTTCATTCTTTGATGTGACCGGCAGTTTATACCATGTCTCCAGATACACCGTTCCGGGCATATCATGTTCAGCGAGAATATCCTCTATCTCAGTTTCTGTTTCTTCCAGCGTTTTGATGCCTGTCATAACGTCATGCGCTCTTTCTGAATCAGACATATACACATCGCTGTTTGTCACAGAGAGCAGGTATAACAGACTGTCACTGTTAAGCGTGTTTGCCGTGACAGCAAGTATCATTACCATAGATGTGCATACTGCGAATACCGCTGTGAGGATACCGTACTGTTTCGGCTCGCTTACAACATCATTTAGTGCGAAAAATCCGCTTGTCGGCAGCTTTGATTTTCCAAGGTGAAGAATGCTCTTTTTCCCAAAGCGTTCGCCCGTCTGACCGTTGCGGACTGCATCGATCGGAGAGAGTTTGTTCACTTTTCTTGTGCTTTGCCAGCTGAACAGGAGGATCAGCAGTACTACGGCGATACAGCAAAGAATACTTACAATAATGCTGTTGTCATTTCCAAGCATCATGTTTTGACTTATACTGTTGATGAGCATTTTTCCGAACGGTATGCTGCATACATATCCGATGCCTGCGCCCACAATCGCTATCCCGAAATATTTTACGATATACAGGGAACGTATTGAAGTATTCGGCAGACCAACTGCTTTCATTACGCCGATCTCACGAAACTCTTCTGAAATGGTAAACCTTATCGTAAATTTCAGCACAACAAACGACACGATAATCAGACCTATGCTGATGACAAGAATCACCATTGCCACAAGCGTATTCATGATATAGGTCGTTTTTATCATAGCATTGCTGCCGGAAAAGTAAATGTCTGAAAGCCCTGAAATATCCGATTCCAGTGCAGATGTGTCATCGGAATCAATGTAGTAAATATGTCCGATTCTGTATGTGCTTATTGTTTCGTCTTTAAGGAGTGTTTCAAAGTCCTCGTGGTTCATAAGCAATCGTGGATTTGCCATCATTGCAGAACCAAAAAGCGCATCTTTTGCGATACCTTCAACTTCAAGTCCGATCTCGGTACTGTCGAGTTTCAATCTGAATTTATCCCCGGCTGTAGCGCCCTCTCTGATCGGCACATATCCCGTTATATACACCTTGCCTTTTGGCACGTCACTGACGATATTGTTGTCTCTGTCAAAGAAATTCAGATTGGTGTCGGAAATATCGCATATCAGCAGGACATTGGAGAAATCCATAAACTTGTTTTCTCCGTCACGAAGCGCCTCAGATGTTGCATCTATCATTTTTTCAGAACGCCAGTCCTTAACATTGGCGCTTGTTTCAAGCAGATTTTCTACCGTTCCTTCACCATTGCCGTCATGAGCGAACAGATAGTAGTCTGCCATGCCTGCCTTTTCAAAATAATAATCAAGACCGCCGGTTACAGCGATAATGTTATTTACACTTGCCGCTGCAAATGTCGAGCAGAGTATCACGAATATCAGAAGTATCACGTTCATGGTTTTCTTGCGTTTTAGGTCTTTTTTCAGTATCCTCAGAAACATAGTCTTTCCCTCAATTCTTGTCATTGGCTTTCTCTGTACTATGATTATAACATAAGAATTCTTAACAAGTCTTTAACTACTGGGAAGATGACAGATAATGTGACTCTGTTTCTCAAACTTGATGCTTTTTAGCGTACATTCCGAACGTTGCAATTTGAGTGATGTAGAATTCTTCATATTTTTTTGATACAATACTGTTATTCTTCTGAAACTCTGTAGAACTGTAAATTGGAAGGCATCATAAAACGAGAAAAGAGTGAGGTGGAGCAAATGAACCGTAATACTCCGGTTGAACTGACAAATATGTGCATGATCTATGACGATCAGGGCAATGTGCTTGTTGAAGAAAAAGTTGGTAAGGATTATAAAGGCATCGTCTTTCCTGGCGGACATATCGAAAACGGCGAACCTATCGTTGATTCTGTTATTCGGGAAATTTATGAAGAAACAGGATTGACTGTATCCAATCTTGAACTTTGCGGTGTAAAGGATTGGGTCAAAGAGGATGGTAACAGGTATATCGTGTTTTTATATAGAACGAATACATATTCCGGGACAATTCAATCATCATCCGAAGGCAATATCTTTTGGATGTCATTAGAAGAACTTCAAGCAAGAGAACCATTCTGGCACATGGACAAAATGATTGAAATTTTTTGCCATAAAAACTATAGTGAGTTGTTTTTAGATGGCAGCCATGGAAATAGAGTACCGATTTTGAAATAAAAGCAGGGACAATCACGGGGGAAACTATCGCAATTACTGATGCGGAAAGAGAAAGCAGGCACTTTACTAATATAAAGTACCTGCTTTTTGTATAGCCGTTTTCTGTCTGTTCTAAAAGGCGTTCTTGTTCCTATGTAATATTTATCCGCATATATTGACATTTATATCAAAGTGATTTATAATAAAAATAATCAACACATCATATAGAATCTTATGATAATTAGAGATTTATGATGCGTAAAATAAGTGGAATTACAGAAATTATTCTCGAAAAACAATCTGCAAAAGGAGAAAAAATGCGAAAAAGAATCCTATCCCTTACCTTGAGTTTTGCCGTTTTGCTTTCATCTATGTCCATGTCAGCGGTAAGCGTATCTTCGGCAAACGTGGAAGAAACAGCAGGAACGCAGCTGCAAACGATTCTGTTGGACAACGATGGAAAAAATCTGTGGGTAACAGAAAGCTGGGGCGGTGCAAACATTATCCCGAATACGATCTGGACAACATCTGATCTGTACGACTATTTTTACAACGGCAGTCTGTCGTTTGAGGTGCAGAGCAGCGGACAGACAAGTTTTCCGTTTCGTATCGGCATCACGTCTCATTCTCACAATGAAGATGTGACCGTCAACTGGACAGACCTGGAAAAATATCAGAACGCCGTAACCGCATCCCCGGAATGGACAAGCTATACCTTGCCTTTGTATGATCTGGCAGAGATCATCTCGGAGAAAGGGTTCGACAAGCACAACGTGTGGAAAATCAGCGTTGGCGCTGTCCCGTCCGGGGAATCGGCATCGTTCCGCAATATGAAAATATCTTCGGATGATGAGGAAAGGCAGTATCCCTTCATTAAGGTAAACCAGGTGGGATATACCTGTGAGGGCGAGAAAAATGCCAAGGTTTCCTGCTTTGCAAAATTCGGTTCTCTGAGCGGCAAGAGGTATGAGGTCGTAAACAAGGATTCTGGAAAAGTCGCCTATTCGAATATGCTTTCTGATGCTGTCGCAGATGAAACGATTTCGGGGGAGTCCGTCTACGAGATCAATTTTGATGCCGTAATAGATGAGGGTACTTATTTTATCCGGATACCAAATGCAGATCTGAACACATCTGCGCTGACCCCAAGAGATAAGGAAGAAGATCTGAAAACGGATACCATCGTTTCAGTTCCTTTTGAAATCGGGGATGACGTGTATGATGAAATGCTGTCTGATATGAGCAAATACTACTACTATCAGCGGCAGGGAATTGACCTGGAAGAAAAGTACGCCGGGGAGTTCGCAAGAAAGAATCTGCACCCCAATGATGTCTCTGTCAGAAGATGGTCAGACAGGGACAACCCCAATGCCGAAACATTTGACGTTTCACAGGGATGGTACGATGCCGGAGATTACGGGAAATATGTTTCTCCTGCAGCAACCTCGGTCGAAAATCTCCTGCTTGCCTATGAACTTTTCCCGCAGGAATTCCGAAAGCTCGATCCCAATATTCTCGAAACGGATAAGACAAGTGATCGGTATTCCGATTCTCCTGCGATTCTCAGCGAGATCAAATGGGAACTGGATATGCTGCTCAAGCTGGAACATCCGGATAAAGACGGCTCGTTCTATGTCGCTGCCAATTACAAGGACGGTACGATCTACATTGAAGATACCTTGTACAGCACTTCGGATTACACTTCCGGCGCCCAGGAAACTGACCTGCGCTCTCACCTTGCAACAGCGGATATGGCGGCAATGCTTGCCCATGCGTATCTCGTCTATAAAGATATTCTGGCGTATGCCGACTTTGCAGAACAATGCCTGGAAACTGCTGTCCGTGCCTGGAACTGGGTCACAGATTCTTCCAACGAAAAACATATGTCCATTGGTGCGGCAAATCGTACCTATACATTCACACAGGATGAACTGGACAGAAGTATGTATTGGGCAGCCGGTGCTTTGTATCGTGCCTCCAAAACTGCCGGAAACAATGCAGATGTGTATGAAAACTATCTGATTGCCAATTGTGAAAACGAAAACGTGAACACCTGCTTTACCGGAAGTTCCCTCGGATACAGCCATAAGGGAAGAGCATTCCTGGGATTTTTCCACTATCTGTATCAGAATGATGCGCCGTCAGACAAGATAAAAACCGTTTTCAGTAAGTTTGAGCCGTGGAGAAAGCGCATCCTGAATTATGACAGCTTTGGAACAGATTATCCCGACTGGGGCTACTGGTGGGGTTCCAACATGGTTCTTGCACAGAGTTCCATGACGCTGCTGCTCGGTAGTATGGTTACGGAGGGAAGTGACAGTATTCCCGATGCGGTGCTGCATTCCAACCAGAGTGCCTTCAATTATATTCTGGGCGTAAATCCGGTATCTTTCAGTTACGTTTCGGGATACGGGGAGAACAGCGTAAAGAATATCTATAGTGCAATCTACACCAAGGATGCAAAACTCACGCCGTACAAATGCCCGGATGGATACGTGACAGAAGGCGCAAATTCCACAAACAACAGACATCTTTCGAAGTATAACGGCAAGTGCTACATGGACAGCGATGCCGAGTGGACGACCAACGAAAACACGATCTATGGCAATGCAGCGTTTATTCTGCTGACCGCCGCTGTTATGTCACAAACGGAGACTGACCCAGTGCAGGGCGATGTTAACGCAGACGGGAAATTCGACATCGCAGATATTGTCACCCTGCAAAAATGGCTCCTCGCTGTCCCCGGTGTGCAGTTGGCGGACTGGAAAGCCGCAGACCTGTACGCAGACGGGAAAGTGGATGTGTTCGACCTTTGCATGATGCGGCAGAAGTTGTTCCCGGCAGAGAATACAGCCAATCAGATTCACGTAAAAAATACAGAGGAACTGAAAACGGCTCTGGAAAATGCAAAGGCAGGGGATGAGATCATCCTTGCCGAAGGTGAATATGTTTACAGCGGCGAAACGCCAAAGGGATATATGTTCACCGGTTCAGCGGACGGAACAAAAGAAAACCCCATTGTCATTCGCTCTGAAAACCCGGAAAAACCGGCGATTCTCTCCGGTTCTTCCACCGCTGAAAATTACGTTTTGTCTGTTTCCGGCGACTGGTGGGAGATCAGAGACCTAAAGGTGACAAATGCCCAGAAAGGTATTATGCTGGACAATTCCAATCACACAACAATCAGCAATTGCGAAGTGTACAACATCGGTTCTGAAGGCATCCACCTTCGGGACAACAGCTCCAGCTGCTTGATTGAAGATTGCAGCGTTCATGATACCGGCGTTGTGTCTCCGGGATACGGCGAGGCGATTTATGTAGGCAGCGCTCAAAGCACTACAGGGTACGGCTATGAATGCGACAACAATACCATCAGAAACTGTAAGCTGGGACCGAATGTCGCAGCCGAACACGTTGACATCAAAGAGTACACCACCGGAACAACAGTAGAGAACTGCACATTTGATGGAACCGGAATGAGCGGTGAAAATTACGCAAAAAGTTTTATCAACATCAAGGGCAATGACTGCGTGATCCGAAACAATATTGGTTATCGGAACGGCTGTACAGCCATTCAGCGTGCATTTGAGCAGAACAACGTGGCAGACGGCTGGGGACAAAATGCTATGGTATATGGCAACAAGGTCTATATGGATACAGCGACCAATGCGCTGGGCAAGAAAATGTATTTCTTGAATGCCTGGGATTGTTCCGCCACTGTCTGGGACAACTTCATGGCGTATGACGGCGAACTTTTCTCCGTTGACAACGAGGACGACCAGTGGGATTATTATAACTGCAATCTGCTGACCTACGGAAATAAGTGATGCTGTTCCTTTGGTATCCGGGATTCACATTCACCCTTGACAACCACCCTGCAACTATGCTACAATAAAAAGGCAAAAATTGAAAAAAGGGAGCAGAATCCATGGAACAGTGGGATATTTACGATGAAAACAAGCAGAAAACCGGTCGCACTATGAACCGGAACGACTGGCATATGAAACCAGACGAGTTTCACCTGACCGTACTGGGTGTATTGCAGCGTCCGGACGGCAAGTATCTGATTACACGCCGGAAACTGGACAAAGAGTGGGCGCCCGGCTGGTGGGAAGTTCCCGGCGGCGGTGTCCGTGCCGGAGAGGACGGAGCCGATGCCGTAAAGCGTGAGATTCTGGAGGAAACCGGAATCGACGTCACCGGCGCAAAAGGCGGCTATGCGTTCTCCTATAAGCGTGTCAATCCCGAGGAACAGAACAACTACTTCGTGGACATTTACAAGTATGTGCTGGACTTCACCGAGGCGGATGTAAAGGTGCAGCCGGACGAAGTGACAGAGTTCGCACTGGCGACTGCGGAGGAGATTCGTGCCATTGCCGCACAGGGCATTTTCCTGCACTATGACAGCATCAAAGAGGCATTTGTCTGAGATCATTTTACAATAACACAAACGCCCCTGCTTTTCACGGTTTGTACCGGAAAGGCAGGGGCGTTTTGTTATGTTGTCATAGACTTAGGAAGAATAGCTTTTCAGTGTCACGTCTTTTCCCAGCAGATACTGCGTCAGCAGGACAATATCTGCTATGCTGAATACGCCGTTGCCGTTGGTGTCCTGTGGGCTGGCAGTCAGCACATCATCTGTGCTCTGCCATTTGGTGATGTTCTGCCGCATGAGCGCCAGATCCACACCGTTGACCAGCTTGTCATCATTGACATCGCCGGGACGCATGGTTTTATCCGGCTGTGTGGTCGTGGTGTTGCCGCCGTAGTAGTCGGAAAGGGAAATGCCGTTGGAACCCAGTGCAATGGTATGATCCAGGCTGATAAACTTACCGTTGTCATCCTGCCACAGCGCCGGCTTGACCAGGGCGTATTTGTCCTCGTCCCACTTGCCGAAGTTGTCGTAGACCAGACCGCCGGTGTCGCCGGAGTTTTCGTTAAAGCACCAGAATGTGTGGTGGATGCGGTTCTCGATCATGAAGTCCCGGAGATATGTCATCCACTGTTCGTTCTTGTCGCCGTCCATGAATCCGCCCCATTCGCCCATGAGCAGGGGAGCGACGCCCTCGTCCTGGAGGAAGAACCAGTTGTCATACCAGCAGTCTTTCAGCAGAGTTTCCTGGGTGAATCCGTCGTAGAACCATTTCTGTTCCCATACCAGCGGACCGTAGTCGTGAGGGGAGTAGACCAGCTGACTCTGATATTTGCCCAAATCAATGGGATATTTCTTTGCGCCCCGGAAGTTTCCGCCCCACCATGTGCCGTAGTAGTACTCTGTCATGGTGGTGTAGTCGATTCTCGGTGCAGTCCAGTCGTAGCCCTCTTTGGGGTAAACCTCCGTACCCTCGACCATAATCAGCAGTTCCGGATTCTTTTCCAGTACTCGTGCCGCACAGGTCTCTGCGGCATATTTCCAGTTGGTCGGGTCAGTGGAGTCATCCCATTTCGCCATCTGATCCTTTACGTCAGCTGTACCGTGCGGTTCGTTTTTCAAGTCGATGGCAAGGATGGTGTCATCATCCTTGTAATAATCTGCAAACCATGCCAGCGCATCGCACCAGTCCTCGGTGCTGAATTTGTCCGTGTACCAGAGGCTGACCTGGTGACCGGCTGAGGCGGTCTCTGCGCTGTGAATGTCGATCATGATCTTGATGCCCAGCTCCCGGCACCATTTGACCGCCATGTTCCAGATATCAAAGCTGTACTTGATCGTACCTCCCTCGATGCCCTCTTCGGTCAGTTCCGGGTTGGTGTACTGGTTGACCTTTGGCGTTGCCGGGTCGGGATCACCGTTTTTCCATTGGAGCAAAATCTCTGTGGACATGGGAATCCGGAGAAAGTTGAACCCGTGGTCGGCGATCTGCCGGAGCATATCGTGCATATTCTGCGACCAGACCCCGTCGAATACCTGGCTGCCGACATTGTAGCCGAACCAGTTGCAGCCGGTGATCCAGACCGGATTGCCGTCCTTGTCTACGATCTCGGCGTTGTCGTTGACGTGCAGCCAGTCGTCGTGATAGCTGTCCGGCTGTGTGGCAGCCTGTGCCGCCAGAGATACCGCCGGGGCTGATGTGCCGGCAAGCATAGTTCCTGCCAGAGCAGCCGGCAGCAGCACTTTTTGAAAAATGTGATGCAGCATAAAGTCCTCCCTGTATCATGTGCGTGCGGAATCCTTCCGCATCTGATTTCCGTTTTGCCTATATTGTATCACAATCTGTGGGAAATGTCAATTGTTTTTGTGGGAATTGAGTGCGTAGCATTGCGGTGAAAAAAAGATATAATGTTCTCAATCGGGTGCTTCACATTCCAGAGGGCGTAACAAAGATCGATTATAGTGCTTTTTGTAACTGTGCGAATTTGAAAAGCGTTACAATTCCCAGCAGTATGACATGGATTGATGATGTATATGGTGAAGAAAGTGATTGCCGCAGTATCACAAATATTACTTATAACGGCACAATAAGCCAATGGAAAACAATTGAAAAGCAATCGCTGAGGGATGTTACGGTCAACTGCATTGATGGAACTATTTCAAAAAAAGCCGATCTGGACGGCAACGGAAAAATCGACACCTCTGACATTTTCGACGCCATGGTCTATGTTGCCTATCGTGGTGTCGGCTTAGACGGGGGATTCACGGACGAGCAGGTTGTTGCTGCTGATATCGACGGCGACGGAAAGGTGGATTCCACGGATATCTACTATATGCTTTACTATGTTGCGCTCCAAGGCGCAGGCAAAAACCCGTCCTGGCAGGATGTCATTTATTGATGAACTTTCGAAAACAGAACCCGAAAGCCGTTGTGTATGACGCACAGCGGCTTTTTTGCGTCCTTTACCGCACCGCAAAAAAATATTTGCCGGCTGTTCGAAAAATAAGCTTGACAAGTTAGCTAAATTACAGTATAATTAGCTAAAAAGTAACCTTACAAAAGAAAGGACGAAGAAACGTGGCAAAAGCAGTACGGATGTCAGACATTGCCGAGCGGCTCCATGTCAGCATTGTAACAGTTTCCAAGGCGCTTGCCGGAAAGGACGGCGTGAGCGAAGAACTGCGGCAGGAGATCTTGCAGCTGGCAGAAGAAATGGGCTATCAGAGCAAAAAGTTCAAGCCGGCAGCAACGGGAAAGACGTATACCCTGGGCATTGTGACGTCATACCGATATATCGAAAAGGGACAGTCGTTCTATTGGAACTTGTATGAGCGCATCCTGTTTTATCTGGCGCAGACCGGACATATCGGCATCCTGGAGGTCGTGACAGACAGCGCCGAGCAGGAGCGGCAGATTCCACGGCTGGTGCAGGAAGAACGGGTGGACGGCGTTATTGTCATGGGCAATTTCTCGAAGTCGTATCGGGAAATGCTGGCAGAGACCGGGATTCCTCTGGTGGTGCTGGATGCCTTTGATGCACGGTATCACCGGGACAGCGTGATCTCCGACGGCTATTATGGGATGTATACCATGGTGGACTATCTCCTGCAAATGGGGCATCGGAATATTATGTTCGTAGGTTCGGTGAACGCCACCAGCAGTATCACAGACCGCTATTACGGCTATTGCCGTGCCATGCGTGAGGCAGGCGTCAGCGTGACGGAAGACTACGTCCTGCCAGACCGTGACGCCGAAGGAAAGGTCACCATTTCTCTGGAGCATCTGAAAAAAATGCCCTCTGCGTTTGCCTGCAACTGCGATATCACAGCATATACATTGCTGAATGCACTGAAAGAACAAGGCGTTCGTGTGCCAGAAGACGTCTCCGTGGTGGGATTTGATGACTATATCCTGGCAGGGCTGGCTGTGCCGCCGCTGACGACTTATGCCGTTGACGTAGACCACATGGCAAAAGTCAGCGCACAGCAGCTGATCCGCCGCATCCAGAAACCGGATGCAGATGTACGCCGCATTGTGGTCAGCGGCAAACTGGTGATCCGGGAGAGCGTGAAAGATCTGCGCTAGAATTTTTCCAAAAAACAGAACATTCTTGCGGCTGCATGGACGGAAATGTCTGTGCAGCTTATTTTTTAGCTAAAAATTTAGCTGTACCACGAGATATTGCAGTATTACACAACAAAAATCTGATATTGTTTGTTTAATATAGCTGATCTGAATAGAATTCTTTTGTGTAAAACGCAGAAAAGCAAATTTAAGCTTAAATTTAGCTTGACTTTTAGGTAAAAATAGAGTAAGATAGAATCATAGAAAAACGGAATACAAAAGAGATTCCGAAAACCTGTACGTGAAAAAAGGAATAAGATTGCGATATCTGAATGGAGGAAATCAGAATGAAACAACGAGTAATGGCATTGGTACTGGCAGGAATCCTTGCAGCAGCAGCAACCGCCTGCGGCAGCACAGGAAGTACATCCGGCAAAAACAACGACGCAAAGCCGACAGTAGCCTATAAAGATATGAAGGTGGGCGAAACCGAAACCGATCTGAAAGCAGATCTGAAGATTCTGACGAACCGCACCGATCTGGTGGATTCCGACTTCCAGGACTACATCAGCAAGTTCAACGCCATATATCCGAACATCAAGATCACTTATGAGGGCATCACCGATTATGACACCGATGCCACCACGAGACTTTCTTCCGGAGACTGGGGCGACATCTGCTGCATCCCGTCTACCGTGGACAAGAGCGAACTCAGCAACTATTTCGAAAAGATCGGCGATTACGGTGACTTCAAGGATACCTACGAATTCGTAGATAAGCAGATGTTCAATAATGAGGTTTACGGCATCCCGACAATGGGCAATGTCAGCGGTATTGTCTACAACAAGGCGGTTTTCGAAAAGGCAGGCATCACCGAACTGCCGTCCGATCCGGAAACCTTCCTGGCGGATCTGAAACTGATCCAGGATAAGACTGATGCGATTCCGCTGTACACCAACTACGCTGCCGGATGGACACTGACTGCATGGGACGGCTATATCAGCGGCGGTGCTACCGGCGATCCGGACTTTAAGAACAACAAGCTGGTGCATTCGAAGAATCCGTTTGCAAAGCACGATGATATGACCGGACCGTATGCTGTCTATGATACCTTATATGAGGCAGTAAAGCAGGGCTTGACCGAAGAGGATCCGACCACCACAGACTGGGAAGGCTGCAAGGCACAGATCAACGAGGGCAACATCGGCTGTATGGTTCTGGGCAGCTGGGCAGTGCCGCAGATGCAGGCAGGCGGTCCGAATGCGGATGACATTGCATATATGCCGTTCCCCATCAGCGTGGACGGAAAGCAGTATGCGTCCGCAAGCGCTGACTATTGCTACGGCGTCAATGTAAACAGCACCAGTGAAGAGAAAACCGCTGCAATGCTGTACATCAAGTGGCTCACAGAATCCTCCGGATTTGCAAAAACGCAGGGCGGTATCCCCATCGTCAAGGGTGATACTTATCCGGATTCTCTGAAGAGCTTCCAGGATATCACACTGATTACCGATAATCCGGCACCGGCAGGGGAAGAAGATCTGTTCAATAAGATCAACAACGATTCTGAGATCTCCCTGGATTCCGATTCCACACACGTGGCAGCAATCGTAGAGGCAGCCATCGGCGGCGGAAAGACCATGGAAGAGATCGCAGACGAATGGAATGCTGAATGGACTTCCGCACAGGAAAAGAGCGGTGTAACACCGGAGTAAATCCATCGACGACGCAGAAAGGAAGTGCATGGACATGGCAGAGCGGCATACAGAAGTCGGATTGTCCAAGCGGAAACGGCGGCTGCAATGGTCGAATGTGAATGTACAGAAAGTGGTTGTCACGCTGACATTCCTGTTTGTTCCGTTGTTCCTGCTGATATTGTTTACATACCTGCCGTTTTTCAAAATGGTGCAGTTCAGCTTTTATGATATGAAGTATATCGGCGAGCGAAAATTTGTGGGGCTGGAAAATTATATTGATGTTTTCACCCGGGACGATTGTTTCAATGCGCTGAAACTCAGCTTGTATTATATGGTCGGTTCTGTGGTACAGCTTGCGCTGGCACTGCTGTTTGCAACGATCCTCAGCTTTAACCCCAAAGGCGGAAGTTTCTTCCGTGGCGCACTGTATTTCCCGAGCCTGGTCTGCGGCATTGCCGTCGGGTTTATCTTCAAGTATTTCTACACCCACGGTTTTGTCCTGGACTCCATCCTCGGCTTGCTGGGAATCCCGGAAGATATGCTGCCGTTCTGGCTCAAGGACACCCGCATCAATAACTGGGTGCTGGTGGCATCCTCCATCTGGCGGTACATGGGACAGAACATGGTATTGTTTATCGGCGCAATCGCCAGTGTAGACAAGACGCAGTATGAGGCGGCTGCCATTGACGGCGCAAACGCATGGCATCGTTTCCGGTATATCATCCTGCCGTCCATCCGCACGATCGTTGTGCTAAACATGATTCTTGCAATTTCCGGTTCTCTCTCCGTATTTGAAATTCCATATGTTATCACAGACGGCGGCTTTGGCACATCCACATATTTTGTTCTCATGGATAAGCTGGCACACGCCAACCAGAAGGTTGGTCTGGCGTCGGCAATGGCAGTGGTACTGTTGGTGCTGATCCTGGTAGTCAGCGGCATTCAAAAGCTGGCGGAAAAGAAGATGAACTCCGGCGTTCGTGTCGGAAAGAGGAGGGCGAGAAAATGAAAAGCAAAAGCGTTTTTCTGAAAAGACTGCCAAAGCAGATCCTTCAGTATGCCATCCTTCTGTTCGGCGCATTCTGTGCGCTGGTTCCCATTGTCAGCTGCGTGACTACCGCATTCAAGACCGATGAAGAGTACCGCACGACCAGCGTCATGACACTGCCGGAAAGCTGGCTGAACTTTGAAAACTTCAAGGTTGCCTGGGTAAAGGCAGACATGGGCAGAGCATTTCTCAACAGCTTTCTCATTCTGGTATGCGTGCTGGTAGGCAGCACCATGATCTCCGCAATGCTGGCATATGTGCTGAACCGTTTTCAGTTCCGTGGCAACCATCTGATCCGCAATCTGTTCATGGTCGCAGCGCTGATTCCCGGCATTGCAACACAGGTCACAGTCTATCAGATCATGACCGTGCTGCATCTGGTCAACACCCTTTACGGCTATATTTTCCTGATGCTCGGCACAGATGTCATTGCAATTTACATCTTTCTGCAATTTTTCGAGAATCTCCCGAAAACTCTGGATGAGGCGGCGATTCTGGACGGATGCAGCTATTTCGGTGTATTCTTCCGCATCCTGCTGCCTCTGCTGAAACCGGCGATCGTCACCAGTGCGATTCTGAAAGGTGTCAGCACCTATAATGAATATTACATGGCAAATCTTTACTTACAGGATAAGAGCCTGTACCAGGTGGTATCGACTTCGCTCTATACCTTTACAGGACCGATGGGGAGCCAGTATCAGTATATCTGTGCCGGCGTAATCATCACCATGATCCCGATTCTGATTATTTTTCTGTTCTGCCAGAAACAAATCTACAGCGGCATGGCAATGGGCGCTGTCAAGGAATGATAAGGAGGCAATTCACAATGAAACCGATTTTGACAAAGACAGGCAGCCTGCCCAATCTGCCGTGGCAGGAGCGCCCGGCAGACTGTACTGCACCGGTATGGCGCTACCAGGAAAATCCCATTATCTCCCGGAATCCCATCCCTGGTGTGGCACGCATTTTCAACAGCGCAGTCATTCCGTATGAAGGTGCTTTTGTCGGCGTGTTCCGGGGAGAGCAGGTGAACGGCATTCCGTTTATTTACTTCGGCAGAAGTGCAGACGGCATTCACTGGACATTCGACCAGGAAAAGATTCAGTTCCTGGATGAAAACGGAGAACCGTTCCAGCCGGTTTATGCCTACGACCCACGGCTGGTGGAAGTGGACGGCACTTATTATGTGATCTGGTGCCAGGATGCCTACGGCGCAGCCATCGGCATGGCAAAGACTACCGACTTTCAGACATTTGTCCGGGTGGAAAATCCGTTCCTGCCGTTTAACCGGAACGCAGTGCTGTTTCCACGGAAGATCGACGGCAAGTACATGATGCTTTCCCGTCCCAGCGACAGCGGACACACGCCGTTCGGCGACATTTTCCTCAGCGAGAGCAAGGACATGGAGTACTGGGGACACCACCGCCATGTGATGGGAAAGAGCAGCCGCTGGTGGGAAAACACCAAGATCGGCGGCGGCGCAGCACCCATTGAGACCAGTGAGGGCTGGCTGCTGTTCTACCATGGGGTGACGAATACCTGCAACGGATTTGTTTACAGCATCGGCGGTGCAATTCTGGATCTGGAGAATCCGTCCAAGGTGAAATACCGCTGTGAAAACTTCCTGCTGACGCCGGAACAGTGGTATGAAGAGCGTGGCTTTGTGCCGAATGTATGCTTTCCCTGTGCGACACTCCAGGACGGTGACACCGGCAGGATCGCCATTTACTATGGCTGTGCAGATAGTTATGTAGGATTGGCATTTACCGATGCCGAGACCGTGATCGAATACATTCAGTCCCACGATGCGGCGAATGAAGATGACCGCAGCGAGGGTAGAAAATAAGGCAACACCGCACAAAGCCCGCCTGACGGCTTTGCACGCAATCTGCTTGCTGA